>BCSF01000642.1_pt1 | contig 12967 bp, 4 predicted proteins | sample 1016431 | NCBI WGS metagenome assembly BCSF01 (sample SAMD00045685;SAMD00045686;SAMD00045687;SAMD00045688;SAMD00045689;SAMD00045690;SAMD00045691;SAMD00045692;SAMD00045684;SAMD00045690;SAMD00045691;SAMD00045692;SAMD00045684;SAMD00045685;SAMD00045686;SAMD00045687;SAMD00045688;SAMD00045689, study...
CTTCAAAGATTGGGTCATCAGTCTGGTTACCGCCAATGGTAAACTTACCGTTGTGGTCAGTTGTAGCAGTCCAAATCTTACCGTTGTTAAGTTCGGTCTTTTGTTTGGTATCATCAGGTACACCACCATTCTCAGGCAATGCACGATAATCAGTACCACTACCAACGTATTCCATGGTGTGACCGCTAGAAGCGATCATAGAACGAAGGTAGAACGACACAGCAGAGCCAGAAGCAACAGCCCCGTCAAGACCAAGGTTAGTACTACGATTAGTTGAAGAAGGGCGGCTAATAGTAACATCCCATCCAGCACCATTTGCTACAGCAGAAAGGATTGGATAGATGTTACCACCAATCTCTACAAGCATGTTGCTTTGTGGACGTGTTGCAGTACCATGCCAGCTACCGCCTGCAACAGGTGCACCAATAGTAAACGTAATATCTAGATCAGCTGCATTAGCAGTAGTAGTTGCAGTGAAGATAGCAGTAGTAGACTTACCATCAGCAACCAATGCTTGATCACCAAAGTCAGTAGTAGATGCAGCCAGGTTAGCTTGACCACCACTCAACGTTTTAATGTGATACTTGTTAAAGAATGCATAGCTACTGGTTGCCTGTACGTAACCGTTGTTAACGACAAGGATACCAGGACCATTCAACCCAACATGGGTGTAGCTATCACACACCATAGAACGTAGCGGTGAAGCAGAGTCAACAGTAGCACCGTTAACCAAAAGACCACCACCAGTAGGTGCAGAATCAATGTCTCCTGCAGAACCACCAGCAGGTGTGTTAGCGTTCAAATTACTGTTATCAATCTCAGAGTCTGAGAAGTTAGTACAGTTCTGGATGTACGGAGATTTGGTAATCGTTGCACCACTATAGAATGCAAAGTTCCAACCTTGAGTAACAGGCAGATCGGGGTCAAGAGCGTTACCAGTACCAGAACCAGCTTTAACACCAGTCAGCGTCAGGTTAGCAATATACGAACCACTGTTCAACTCAAACAATGTGTTGGTTTCAGTTGCAACAGTTGGGTGTACAATACAACTACGAAGTGCTTGACCAATAATAGAAACGTTCTTTTTAGTGATTTGAATTGGTGCAACTTCTTGATATACACCAGCAGCAACAACAATCACACTACCATCACCATAGGTAGCATCACCGTTAACTTGGTTTACAGCTGCTTTAATGGTACGCTTAGGACGGCTAATACGGTGACCGTCGTTAGCGTCATCACCAGAACTAGCGTCAACATAGACAACCTTAGGCTGGTTAGTAAAGGTACCACCAGAAGTAATACCAACCCAGTTAGAACCATTCCAAACAGAAAGGGTCAGGTCATCATCAACGTCAACCCACACCGCACCTTTACCTACACCAACACCAGATGGTGCAGAGTTTTGTACGTAGTTTTCAAAACGACGAATAGCAGCAGAGGCAGTGAAAACTTGATCATCACCACCAGCAACTTGATAGTCAGCAACCTGTTCAGCCAGTTGAACCTTGTCAACATCTTTAATCCTGTCAAAGTCAACAGAATTAGCACTGATACCAATGGTTACTTGACCGCCAGAGCCAGTCTTGTTAAGACCAGTACCGTCAACCAAGATGTCAGTTTCGACAACATGATCGATATAATCTTTAACAGCACCAGTGGTAGGTACAGCAACATCATCGTCAGTCATGACATCAGATGCTGCAGCCAGTTCAGCCTTAGTAAAGGTTTCGTTTACTTCATCTTGAAAACGCTGATCCAAAGCAGCAGTGGTTGCAATAGTCAAGTCATTACTACGCCAAGCATCAGCAGAATACAAGGTGTTATCAAAACGATCCCAATAGTTATTCAGCAAATACTGATAAACTTCTTCAGGAACGTCTTGACAGTTAGCTTCTTGAAGAGCATAACGAAGCTGCTCAAAGTTTTTGTTCAGATCATCAGATCGAATAGCTGAACCAGGATTGAACAAAGCACGGATGTCGGTAATATTAGTAATCCGACGAATCCGTACGTTGTCAACAGCAACTTCACCAGGATCAACAGGTACCGCAGGTGGGGGTGGAGGATCACCTGTAAATTCTACAATAGTAGGGTTAGCATCTGTAACTTGCCAAGGATATGTCCCATCAGTCGTGAGCTTTTCGTCCCATTCTTTAGTTGTAGCGTTCCAAAAGTAAACGTGGATTTCAGATTTAAAAATGTACGGAAAGTCAAAAGAAAAATTAACTTTGCTTCCGTCTCCAGCTTGAATTGTTTGTACGTCAGTACACGACATAATAAGTCACAATGTTAATTACGGGTTTGGGTGGATTTATCTGCGCTCAATAATACCATATTCGGATAGCTCTTTAGCGCGTTCTTGTTCCATTTTACGTTCTTGAATAGCAAGACGCATTGGACCTTCCATAGCTTCATAAGCAAGCTTTTCTGCGTCAGTTTGTGCTTGACCCAGTTGAATATGAATACCACGCCAGTATTTAAGATTTGCTATAGAAGATGGTATTCCTTTAAATCTAGCATCACGTAACTCTTGGATAGCTCTTTTGCCATCTTTTGAGTTCATGATACGTTTGATTTCAGTACGCCAATACCCCTGTTCACCCATCAGGCGTAAACCTTCAGAGCGCTCATCTCTAGTCAAGTCAACACCATCTTTGGTGTTAAATGTGCTTGATTGATCCCATTCAATATCTTGCAGATAACGTTCTTCGTCAGTTTGCAGATCATGAACTTTAATTGGACTTATGGAGTTCCACAAGCGTTGGATGATATTATAGTTATTAGGTACAGCACCTGTTACAGGGTTATAAGTATAAGGGGCACGGTTAGCACTATCATAAATCAAACCAGCATTTCTATTTTGAATCATAGACAAAAGGTCATACTCAACCTCTCGCAATCCAGAATCAAGTAGTTTGCTAGCAGTACCACGTGCACCAGCCAAAGGAGCAAGAGCATTCAGGTGACCAGCTGCCCAACGATTTACAGCAAAGGTATTTCCTTGAAGCATTTCTGCAAGTGGTCCAATAGAACCAAGAACAGCCTTGTCAGTTAGTGCCCCACCAAGAACAAACAACATCTTACGACCAAGCTCTTCCACGCCAGCCTCACCAATCATGTCAAAATTATCAAGAATATTGGCATAAGTAGCGACCCAGTTAGAAAGTGCAGGTCCAAGGATGTCTTCGTACTCAACCCGTTTGCCAAGAATTTCCATGGTACGAGGTTTAAAGTTACTTTGCTTTACCCTAGACTTTTGTGTTTCTTTATCGTAAAGACCATCACCTGTCAATTTACCTTCAAGAATAGTACCAGTAAGTGCAGTTACCAATAAAGAAGCAATAGCCTTTTTACCACGGGTTCTGTTTTTAATATCAGAGATGGTGTTGATTTTTTCTAGATCAGTCATAGTGTTGACCTTATAACCACGTTGGCTAAGAAGATCATCTACAAGATCAGGGTCTGCCAAAAAGTCTTTCATTGGTCTGTAAGCCAATTGATTAATATCTTTTTGGAACATAGAATAAGGCAGGGAGTCATCTGCTAGTTTAGCCATGTTAGCCACAGAAGTGTGGAACATAACAATACTACGCAAAAATGGCATTCTATTAAGAAGTCCATCCATACCTTTAACAATACCTAAATCAAGGTTTAATGCAATTTCATCAGCAGCATATTTTACAGCTTCATCATTAATCAAACCTTTATTATCAAACATACTGTTGTATTCAATGTCTGCCAGACGTTTGACTTCTGATCTAGTAATTGTACCACCAGACTCTTCAATAGCATTCATAGCACGAAAACGTGCTTCACCGTTAGCAACAACAGAACGTGCAAAGCCATCAAACCCTGTAAAAGTATTAGGAATAAACCTAAATACAGGATCTTCAGCAAGACCTTGCCACATCTCATATTGTTCAATTAGGTACTTAAGACCATAATTACCTTTCTCTGCCTGGATGTCAGCAATCTTTTTATATTGCTCCAGCATTTCTTCTTTTTTAACAATAAGGTCAAGTCGAGTTTGACTTGTAATTGCCTTAGGATTAGTAGAAGCTTTCCAGAACATTTTTGCAGCATAAGGTAGTGCCTTCTTGGTTGTATCCAAAACAGCACTGTATGCCATCCAACCACGTTGAATTTGTTTCAAATCTCCACGTGATACAGCACCAGCAAAGTACGAAACAGGTTGGTTTACAATACCAGTAAGGTTACCAAGCAAAGCTGCTCCACCAGTTTCAGCACTACTTAGCATAGAGTTTTGATGGTTAGCACGTAAAGCACCAGCCAGAATATTCTTAGCACCCTCTGGATCTTTTTTCCAAAGCATATTCCAGTTGGTAAAAGAGTTCCGAATGTTAGTGTTAATGTCGTTAATATTTTTAATACGACCGTCACTAAGTTCGTACAACTCTTGGAACACTTCCAACATCTCAGGTTCGTTTTCTTCAAACCACTTAAGGTTCTCACCAAACTCAATAGCTTCTTGCTGGATCCTACGTAGTTCAGGATCAGTAGAAAGTTCCATAGCATTAGCCAGGTTTCTTGCTACTTCAGTATCACCGTTTTTAAGTGACTGGATGACACTACGTTTTGAGTTAGAATAATACTTATTAAGACCGTCTTGTTTAAACATAAACATTAGACGATCGCGAAGCTTTTCTTGTGCAAACTGTGTAGAAGCAGAATTACCATTAATACGGATAGCTTCAGACAAGTCAGAAATTTGACCAGCCATTGAAGTTTGCAGATATGCTTGAGTTTTAGCAAGATCAACGTTACTAAGACCTTCAGTATCTCTAAACATACTAGAGTAACCGTTGTCAAACGTAACGACTTGATCTCCAACTTTGATCTGCACAGGTTCAAGAATACTTTGAATTGTTTGTGCATCAATAGTTGGATCAAACATCTCATTGATGAGCATACGACCAGCATTGTCGATCTCATCAGCAGACAAGCTCCAATTATTACCAGTAACACTGAATCTATCAGCACTCTTAAGTTGCCTGCTTAGACCAGAGACAATGTCTTCAGTAGCACCGACGTTAACACTTCCATACTTAATAGCAGGCAGGCTAACCATATTACCAATACGTCCATTAACTGTGCCCGCATTTTTAGCAATACGTGCAGCGTCAATGCTAGCACCAACGACACCAAAATCATCAACACTACGCATTGCAGTTTCGTTCCAATCAAAAAGATCATGAACACCACGCAAAGCAACTTCAGTATTGCCAGGGTTCATCATATTATTATAATAACCCAGTTCATTTAGTGCGTCAGTTTGGTTAATTTCATACTTAGCCAGCTCCATTAAATTAGGATCTGTTGTGATCTCACCTGCTTCAGTATATGTTTTAATAAGATCTTCCTGTTGTTGTGGAGAAAGGTTATTAAAATCGTTTTGAAGTTCAGCACGGTGAATTAACGTACCATCTTCTAATGTTCTATTATCATAAATGTGTCTAGCTTGAGCACGAATAGCATCTTCAGGTGCATTAGCATCAACCCAAGCTTTAGCTTGAGGGGTTTCAGGGACAATAGATGGTTGCAGAGGTGCCTTAAGTTTTTGCCCTTTAGTTGCTGCTCGTGCCGCAGCTGTTGCGTTTACAAATTTAGACAACGCTCCAACAGTAGGAATCAAAAAACCGAGACCAATGTCTTCATTGATACTCTTTTGTTTCTTCATGTCAGGACTATCGCTATCAAGCGTAGCCATACTATCTGGAATAAAGTCCCATTGAGGAGGCAAGGTTTTTTTAGCCATACCAAGAAGGTTATCACCCTCTTCATTGGTATCAGTAACTTTTCCAATAAGTGCAGCAGTGCCTGCTTCAACACCACGAGCACCCATAAATTGAACAAATTTAGATTGACCTAATGCAAGACCAATACGGCTATTAAGGGCAGTACCCGCAGCCATGCCTGCTCCTTGGAACAACATGGTTGGAATAATAAACCCTGTAATATCACGAATTGTTTGAGCTGCTTCGTTTTCGTACTTAGTAAGTTTAGGTATTTCTTTTTCTTTTGGTAGAAAGAAATTAAGCAATCCGATTGCGGTATCACCTAGACCATACAAAGCAGCGTTATCAAATTCACTACCATGTTTTTCTAGTTTGTCCCAATCAATCTTACCTTGTTCATCTCTGTAACCAGGCGTTTGAACAGGCTTAGTGCCTGATTCAGTTTGTTGTGAATCCGTAGATTCAACTTGGGTGGGTTGTTCCTGTTTCACTTCCTTAGAAGGTTGTTGGGGCTGCAGGGCAGCAGACTCAGCCATGGCTTGAGCTTTAACACGCTCAAGTTCCTGCTGAGCCGCAAGCTGCTCTTCTGCCGTAGGAGTACCAACAATTTCAGGATTTACCAAATCACCATAAATGTTGTCAGGCATAGTTTTTTATTCACATAAGTGGTTCAATAGCTTCTCTTAGTTCAGCATCAGGAACGTTTTGAAGACCAATCCATTCTTGGCGTAAGCCAGCCATGGTTGCTTCAATATTACCTGGTACAATTCTATTGCGAGCTAAGAACTCAAATAGTTTTTCTTGTACTTCAGGTGTAAATTCCATGTCAGGTGTAATACCTGTATCACCATATTTACCTTGCATCAAAGCTTTAAGAGTAGGTCCAGTAATTTGATACTTGCCGACAGCCCACAGGTGCTCACTTGGGTCTAAACCAGGTTCAGTTTGTCTACGTTGAATTTCAGAAATTGTCATTTCAGGTAAGGCGTTACTGATACCAGGAGCGATTGCACCATGCCCTCCAGCGTACCCACCACGGTTATAAGCACCGTAATTACCACCAAAACTTTCTACACTACCAATAGTCTGACTAAGACCTTTAAAAGCACCCCTAGCAAAGTTATTTACAGTACCCCCAGAAACTGCTGCACCCCTTTTAATAATCATAGGGCTTCTAACTTCAATGTTATCCAACATCCTTGCCGTAGCAGGATCTCGGTATTGAATATTATTCATACCAAGACCAAGTGCCTTAGGAATGTTATGCTTAATACCACGACTCTCAACAAGACGAATAAAGGCGTCAAAATTGCTCATACCTTTATCACGCGCAAGAGCACGGATTTCAGGACCAACATCAAACCCACCAGTACCTTGTTCAAGTAGACGAACCTTAGCGGTAAGTTCAGTGGTAGGAAGAACAAGTTCAGGTACTTTAAACGGATCATTTCCCAATGAAATTTCTTTACGCATATTGTAAATGCGTCCGTTAATTGTATCTGTCTGTCTTGTTATACCCCTTTCAATGTTGATATACTTACCGTTTGCGTCTTTATAAAATAGACTGTTTGCGTCTGTTTTACCTTTAACGATTTCAGCTTCTTGTTGGGCAATAGCCTCAGATATTGCTGCTGCGGGGTTGTTAGCATACTTACCACCAGGAGCAGTGAGTACACTCATGCGTTGTCGCAAATCTTTAATAAGCACTTGCTCCATTACAACTGCTTCTGGAGAAGTTCGTCCAGCAACACTTGGAGTGTAACCGATAAGCTTTTCAGCTTTAGATTTAAGAGATTTTTCTACATCAGTATAGTTAGGTCCAAACTTAGAAGTTTTAGAAGACGTAAGGGCTTGAATAAACTTTTCTCGAACGCTAGGTATTTGAAAATTATCCGCCTGTGATATAGAACTTACAGAATCTGTGCTAATCATTGCCAGAAGCTCAGCTTCTTCACGCTCTTTAATCTTACCCAAAGTCTCTTTTTCAAGGCTAATGATACGTGAATCTATAGCACGACCACGAAACTTCTTTTTATATTTTAAGGCAAGCTCATTAACAATACCAATTTTTTGTTCATCAGTGGCAGCAGCGTCAATTCTATCTTGAATTTGAGGTAAAGCTTCTCTAAGAAATTCGTCAGACCTAAATTTTTCATCCGCAGATGCAGCACTACGTGCAGAGTTTTTTGCGTTTAGAAAATCAACTTGCAACTGAATTTTTCTAGCTTCACCCATTGGCTCACCATTTGGGCCTGTTGAATTTTTAATGTAATCATCTATATCCAAAACAGGAGCAGCAAGTGAAGCCTGTTGAATTACAAGATTGTCCAAACTTTCATTAATTTGAGAGTTGGTAAATCCCACCGCTTGCATCATGCGACGAGCTTCTTGCAAACTATCAACACCTTCAACAAGAACTAAACTAAGAGCGTTGTCTTTAATTTGTGCTTTGTTATCAGCAATTTGTTGTTGAGTTGCTTTATTGATCATTACCTGATTTTGCTGCATTATGTTAGGCAGCAAACCAGCGTTCCACAACACACCAGGGTTAATTCCTTTTAGACCTAATTTTTCAAGGAATGGTTCTAACTCTGAATTGATGACTTGTTGCATCTTTGCAGGATCGTTTACCGCTTCTTGTGCTCTAAACGTAGAACCATCTGGTGCCGTAAAGTCTTTTTCCAAAGTTGCTAGGTGGACACCCCAACCACGTGCAGCTTTCATCATCCTGTAGGTTTGCACAGCAGGATTGAGTTCAGACAGCTGTACAGCAGCAGAGCTGGTATCTAAAGGATTGGCTCCTTGTTTACCAGCTTTAATAATACCACCCTCTGCAATTACAACGTTTTCTTTTTGCTCTAGTTCATTTTCCCTGGCTTCTTTCGCAAGAGGATCGTTGTCACCATTAATCATCAAACGAGCTAGATCTTCACCCCAAGTTTTAAGGTAACGATCTTTCTCCATTTCTTGCAACTTAGAAGCAGCAGCATCACTAAATTTAGAAATAGCTCCAAACATCTCTCGTGATGCAGCAGTAGATGCGTTGTATTCGTTTAGCGCTTGCTGTCTAATTGCAGCCTGCTTTTCAAAAAGAGTCTGCTGATTTTGTAGTGCAAGTTGATTATTGGTTGCGGCTTGTTCAGATTCAATTTTTTGATTCTGAACCATTGATTTAGAGATGCGATCACGGTTAGCGATCGCTGCATCTCTTTCCTCTCTTAAAGCACTTACAATGCGTTGTGTTTCCCTATCGATCTGTGCGATAGCTTGATTGCTAGCTTGTTGGGGTCCAGGGATACCTCCTCTACTAGCTGGTGTATATTTAACCATAATTAAGAAAGAATACGAGGAACATTAGGATTGAAAGTTGCACCACCACCAATGTTACCAAAACCCCTAAACCAATCATCAGTAGCAGTTTGTTTAACATTCCAATCAAGATTAGACAAACTACCAGCAGCAGTGCCGATACCTTGTACAATGGGTGCTGCAACACTTTGAGGAATTGGAGCACTAACATGCTGTGGCAGGATCTTCATTGGCTCAAGCCAAGTAGGTTCAGGTGGTCGCTGTGGAGCAGGAATCTCAGGAAGCTTTTCAGGACGCAACATAGCACTAAGAGCAACATTACGATCACCAACAATCCTGTTGTAACCCAATTCAAGTAGTTGTGAATTAGCAGCATCAATTGCACTCTTACGGTTTGCATCCATAACAGCAATATCTCTGCCAAGTTTTGCTAACAATGTTTGAGTGGTCCTAAGACTACTCTTGCCTGCTTGCATTATTTGTGCTGCACCTTGAGCATTTAAGCTTTCAATTAAAGACTCTTGACGCTCAAAACTATCAGCAACACGCTGCTCATTTAGTCCAGTTTGAATCCTGTCAACACCTGTATCAAAGGCATATTTGTTGTAGGTAAGTTGAGAAGAAATACGCTCAGCATCACGTAGATACTTTCGAGCGTTTTGTTTTTCTTCAAAAGCACGGATGTTGTTATTGTACTGCCATTGTTGTACAGCAGTTTGATAATTGTAGTCAGCGTTTTTGTAGTAGTTTTCTTTGTCTACTTCAAACTTCTTTTTATTGTATTCGTTTTGAATTTTAGCAGCTCTTTTTGCTTCCCTTTGCTGTTCTTTGTATGCTTTCTTTTGTGCCTTGTTAGCCTTGTCAGCATCTGATGCACCTTTGATACCACCAAAGATAGAGGTAGCAGCAGAGATACCACCCAAAATAAGAGCAGGATCAAAACTCATCTCCAACCCAGACTCAGCAAGCTGTTCTCCAAGGAGATCAAAGTTTTTATTAATCATTAAGCCCTCCTATAGAATCGCGGAGAATAGTTACCTTCCCACATCATTGACACCAACGACACAGGATATGGATAATTACTTGTCACTTTAAGTTCAAAATTAGTGTTACGTTGATGGATGGGAACGGAGAAGACACGCTCTCCAATTACAGGACTGGTGTCACCATCATATACATCAGCAAGTGCAGTGTGTTCAATGTTACGCCACTCATTAGAACCAGTTGCCTTTAGTTTAAACTGGATAGCACCAGTCCTACCAGCAGATAGTTGTACTTTGTTAATAGTCAATGTAGCAGAGTAATCAGTAGTTGCTTCATCACGTCTGAAATAAAACTTAGGTAAGGTTGCTTCAAGGTCATAGTTATAACCAACAACAATACCATCATCATAGCCAGAGAAGTCACCCTTTACTTCAAAATAACGGAAACCTGTACCAATCTCAGTACGTTCAGTAGCAGCTGCCCAGTAGCCTTGATCGGATGCTAAGGGATCAGCAGCTCCATCAGGAACAGTCAGAAGCATAGCAGCTTCACGGTTTGCAATAGGTGTGTAAGGTGTGTAAACCTTAGTAATGTCGTTTGTCTCGTCATAGACAACAGCATCAATACCACCACCTGGACTGACAGGACGTGTAGCCATGTCTAGTGCAGGATTACCTGTAAAATTACTTGCAGTTGAAATAGTTGAACCAGCAGGTAGTTCGTCCAATACAATAGAACAAATGGTATATTCATCTGCATGTTGGGATACAACATAGACAGAATCATTGATAATCTTTGCTGCTTGAATAGTACCAGGCAGTTCCCATTTAGTCCAAGCTTGGAACAAGTCTTCTTGACCGTTGTTGTAATACCTATACACATAAAGGTAAGAAGTACCTCTATCTACAAGAATCACAGCAGAGTTAGGTGGACTTGCAGTCAATTCATCAATAGAATCAGGCAGCCATTCAAGTACAGCTTTACTGATGTCAATAACAAGTGGGCTTTGTTCAACGTCACGTAGCTGCATGGTAAACAACTTACTGTAACCAGGTACACGACTAACAAATACTGAAGCAGTACCGATGTCTACAGGTGAGATGTTAGTAGCCATTTCATAGTTAGAAAGGGCACGGATCACTGCAGAGGTAGGTGTAAGCACGCTAGCATCAGTTGCATACAGTTGGAACTGTTGACGCTCACTAAACAAGATAAGACCTTGTGGAGAAGGTAGAACGTCAGACAGCGTAACAGGACGCACACTAGATACATTAAGATCAATAGGATCTGAGTCAACCTGTGTTAGTGCTGACTTAGCAAAGAAGTTATATGGGTCGTTAGCAACACCTAGGATTACATCGTCTCCAGACAATACACCAAAGCGGTTGCTGTAGAAGAACGTAGAACTAATTGGTTTACCAATAAAAGATGGATTAGCATTAGTTACATCATCACCAGTAAGACGTTCTTTGTAAGTAATAGGTCCAAACGTAAACGTGTTAGAAGTATTGTTAATCAATGCGTGTGGCATGGTAGATGCATTAACACCAGGAGAGGTATCACGAGCACGTGTCTCTTCCCAATAACCACGACCCCTGTTTAAAACACCGTCATATGGAACAAACTTAACATAGTAATCATCTTCAGCGCTATTGCTGTTAACAATTTTCAATACATGACCGCCAAATGATTCCAAAGGAAGTTTAGAAATATTTGTAACTTGATCTTCAAACACCTCAAGTGCTGTGTTACTTAAACCACCTCTACCATCAATATCAAATGCCAAGAAGGTGCCACCAGGGGTGCTGTAATCAGTAACTACACCAGTAGCTTCATTAGTTCTACGAATAACAATACTATTATTGTAACCTTCTAGATACCACCTGCCATTAAAAGCATTATTAGATGCAGCCTGTTGTGTCAGGATAAGATCTCTAATACCATCAATAAGGTGATGAGCTGGTACAATATTTGATGCACCTGACGTAAACAACAGCATGTCGTCAAACGTTGTACTAGACTGAGCTGTTACTGTTACAGTTTGGTTTTGAATAACTACTGAATAATTGTCTCCATCGTTCAGAGTAAGTAATTTAAGAGTAGCCACGGACTTAGCAACAAACGTACCTGCTGGTTGCATAGCAGTGTTAACAGTTTTGTTGGTGATAATGGTGGTATCTTGAATACTACGGAAGTGGTAATCATCTTGTGATGTACCAGTCAGGTAACCAGTACCGTTATTAGTAACAGTACAGGCTTCACCAGTTTCCGCATTCCAAACACGGATAGAGGTGCCTTTAATACATCCAACATAAGACCCAGCTGCAGCACGGTCAATGTAAAACCATGCAGCATCTTCTAGGTCAGACTCAGTTAGTACATCACCATTAGTCTCTTCAAGCCTGTCAATAAACTTCATACCCGGTCTTTTAAGAAGACCAAAGGTAGCATCAGGGTAACCATTGACACACTCAGTCAGCTGGTTAACCAATTTTTTGTCATCATTCTGACGGGACACCCCGCCAAGAAAGTTAGGAATTAGTTGAGTTACTGCTGGCATTAGCGTGTCAAGGTATGGAACGGCTGGTAGGGTTGATAGTAGTTACCACTCTTAGGAGATCCAAAGAACGAAACATCTTCTTGGTTACACTCATACTCCATTGCCATAGCACGAGCATAAGCTTCTTTTTGTTGCAGCATTTGGTATTGATTGGGGTCACCAATAATACGGCTAGACACAATAGCTGCAGCACGTGCTACGATAAATGCTTGGATAGGTTGTGGGATGTTTGCCCAGTCAAAGTACCAAGTAATATCCACATAGAGTGTTTCGTCAGTCCACTTATTAGAGTGAGCGCGTTTGTCGTAGAGTTTACCTCCACGGTTAATAGAATCTCTGCCAATGTTTTGCGTGT
>BCSF01000643.1_pt1 | contig 12943 bp, 18 predicted proteins | sample 1016431 | NCBI WGS metagenome assembly BCSF01 (sample SAMD00045685;SAMD00045686;SAMD00045687;SAMD00045688;SAMD00045689;SAMD00045690;SAMD00045691;SAMD00045692;SAMD00045684;SAMD00045690;SAMD00045691;SAMD00045692;SAMD00045684;SAMD00045685;SAMD00045686;SAMD00045687;SAMD00045688;SAMD00045689, study...
TTTTTAATGTTTTCATTGTTGTGGTATTCCTGATTTGTCTGCCTTGTCGATAGGGTTCTTTCTTTTCTTTGCGATTTCTTTTGCTCTAAGACCTTTGATAAGTCTTTTTGCAATCTTAGATATCTTTGCAGTTTTCTTATCTAGGAACTTACTTAGTGCGATTTTTTGACCTATACCTATCTCTGATTCTGATTTGCCTTTGAGTCTTCTCTTTTTGAGAATTGACCTCGCTTTTCTTTTTGCTCTTTTCTCTAAGGTCTTTTTATCTACTTTGATTCTTCTTCTGGCAATCTTGGCACCTCGTTTCATTTTAGCACGATTCTTTCTGGCTGCCTTTGCCCTTTTGATACGAGTCATCATAGAGTCGACTCTTTCGTCTAACTCTGTTTCCTCTTCTTCTAAAAAATCACGAAATGTTTTCATATTAGTCTATTTCAATTTTGCCGTCATACTTACCATCTTTGATATGGTCTAAGTATTTGTTGATACCGATGTATGCGTTATTAAGATGTTGCCACATATGTGTCACAGCGTCAACTGTATTAGGATATTGTAGTTCTGCATGTATCTTGTCTGCTTGTTCTAATGCTTTTCCAAACTTTTTAAGAGTCGCCGCTTCTTTCTTTCTATCGAATTCTTTTCCGTCATGCTTACTCTTTCTTTGATAGTTACCATTATATCCTAGTTTCTCATTTAGTTCGTTATATTCTTTGAATGATTTCATTATGAACCTCTTACTTGTTTAGCGAGGTCTTGGTCTGCACCACCCCATGTTCCTTTTGACTTAGTGACAAAGCTGTTCACTCTTGCATAACCCCATTGCTGAGGATTAGTTCCTGGTCTATGACCTGTTCGCCAAGCTGCTACACCTCTGTCGAATACTTTCTTCAAGATACCATAAGGCATACCTGACTTCTCTGCTTTCTTCTTTAGACCTTCTTTTGAATCTTCGTCTAGTTCTACATCTTCAAGATGTTCTTCAATCTCTACTAAGTTCTTATCAAAACCAAACTGTTCGTTATAAGGAAAACCTTTGAGAGGATTATCAAAACTCATAGAGAAATGATTTGTCTTCTGATTGATATTCGCCTTCTGAGATTCTTTGATGTATCTCTCTACATTCTCTGTATATGTAGTTTCTAACTCACCAGGTGTTTCTGATTGCAAGTATTTTAGATACTCATCTGTTCCTATTTCATGTGCCATTTTACTTCTTCTCCTTCGCATCTAAGTAGGCGGCAATCGCCATTTTTCTAATCTTCTTATCTGATTTACCTTTACACTGTGGTGCATCAGACTTTCTAAAATCGTCTATGTAATCTCCTGCATCTGAGTCTTTATCTCACTCTTCTTTTTGTGCAACAATCATACTCAGTTGATTTAACATAGTAGTCAATACTGGTGTAGGTATCTGAGATATTGCTTGCAGTTGGTCTTTAGTTAGACCCTTTACTTTTCTTAACTTTTGTTTCCATGTTGATATTGCAGTGACATCTTTCTCTGATAAATCGTAATCCATTTTTAAGAATAGATGACCTTTCTGTTGTTTCTTATCAGTGACTTTTGCGTTTACCATTCCTGCAACTCTATTGATAAATGCAAGACCATCTGTAGGTCTTTTTCTGTATTGTCTACCCATTTCACTTTTTAGTTTCTTGACAATACTATCTAATATGTTCTCTATAGGTGCAACTAGTTTACCTTCTTCTATCTCTTCTGGCACACAATCAGGTACCATCTTTTTACCTTTCTTCTTCATGCCAACTTGTTTATAACCATCCCAACATGCCTCATTTGCATCGTCTTCACCAAACATCTGTTGATATTTCTTGGTGTGTTTAGATGGTTTAGTCTTTGCACCCTTATCACCTGGTGCAGGTTTGTATGCATCTGGATTGTCATCATCCATCTTTGCACCTTTCTTAAAGTGTGCATCTCTGGCACTCTTCTGGTCTTTATCTACACCTGAGTAGTATTTCTTAGGTTGAGTTCCTTTCTTGTCATCGACATCTTTGTCTTGTGCGACTCTTCTAAGTTTTTCTAAAATATTATCTAACTGACTCATAATACTATTTATACTTTTTTGTAAGTATCTGTCTTTGTTTCCATAGAGAAGACTTCTTATTGTTAGGGAAAGATGTTGTCCATGACATAAGTTTACTAAACAATGAGTTTGTTTTCTTTTGTAGTGATGACAAGTCATCATCGTTTGTGACTTGAACAAAGTCTTTACCAAACATCTTCTTCATGATTGCAATGTTCTTTTGTGAATTATTCCAATCTTTTTCTACAATTTCATCTGGTAATTTTCTAGGTCGCATGTTGTTTCTTTTCTTTGCGTTATCTAGTGATGTGCTGACATAAATCATTTTAGATTCATACCCTAGATGATTTAATTGATTTAAATATGATTTAATCTTACTTGAATTTGCACTTGTAGTATCAAAGATAAGACCTAGTCTGCCATCAATGTATCTGTCCATCATTCTTGTAGTTTGTCTTTTTGCTTTCTTTCTGATTGGGTCTCTGATTTCAGCAGGCACAAGTTTTAAATCTAAAGTTTGACCTGCTTTCTTTAGACCACTCTCGAATGATTTATCTGTATTGACTAGTTTTAAACCTAGTGCTTTGAGTCCTAGACCATCTACTACTGTTGATTTACCAGAACCTGGACCACCCATTAAGAATACTGCCTTGAAAATGCCTGGGTCGTATACACCTTCTTGTATCAAGTCTTCTATCATATACAGTGGTAAGTGTGTATCTTCGTTGATGCCCATTCCCTTACGCACATCTTTGTATAGTTTGTCTGCGAACTGTTTATTTGCCACACCTTGTTTGAATGTGTCGAAGTCTCCTTGTTCAGCGGCAGCTCTCATCTTACTTGCACTCATGCCTGATATATCGTCTGCATCGGGGTCTCTCTCACCTGCGCTGACTATTTGTATCTCATCGAATTTGTAGAAACCATGTCTTGCCTTTACACCATTATACTTTTTGAGTAATGCATCGAACTCTCTGATTCTATCTGAACCTGCAACCATATAGATACTTTTGTATCCTTGATTGTGTAATGCGTTTGCGATTTCGAATACAGTTCTTGCACTGACATCTGGCACTTTGACTTTCTTACCAAAGAACTTTCTGAGATAGTTTACTTTCTGTTTGTGATTGAGTGGATTCTTTTTCTTATCGTTTGAATGTGATGTGAATACCATTGCATCACCACCAACTTTCTTTGCAAGTCTATTCAATACATCAACTAGTTTTGCGTGTCCTGTTGTCGGTGGATTGAAACGACCAAACGCAAACACTACTGGTTTATTCTTTGCTTCTGATATGAATCTGTTTAGTGTCTTCATTATTTGTCCCAATTTTTGGCAACTGTAAAGTTATTTAGAGAGAACTCCATACGGTCTACTAACTTCACTGCCTTACCTTTGTTATCGATTGCAACATAACCTTCTGGATTTACTGTTTTCAATCCTGTGTCTGTTCTTACAAATGTTCCTATCGATTTTGCTTTGTTTAATCCTTTTATGATAATATCTTTACCATCAACTAGATTGGTTTGAAATATAGTCAATGCGTTGATGAACACCTTTAAACCTAACAGTTCTCTTCTGAGTTGTTCACCCATTTGTCTTTTTTGTTCTTTTGTTTTTTCCATTTTGACCTTTGCAACTACTTTGTTTTTCCAATAGTCATCAAAATGTTTTAGATAATCTGCATAAGATAGTTTAAACTTACCCTTTCTGATTTGGGCGTTTACATATGTTTTGTATGTTGCACCTGCGCCTTTCATGGCAATGGTGTCTTGAACTTTCTGAAACTTAATCAATGCAGGTCTTTTGATTTGTCTAAATGCTTTACCTGTAATCGATAATGCCTTTGATAGTGCAACTGATTCTTTTGCAGTCAATGTAGAATTACCTGATACATCTTTATAAGTTGCATCATCCATCCAGACATCATTCGAATGACCTAGTGTTGATATGTCTGCACCAAATGATGCACCAAGGTCTTCTATTGAACCACCAGTGTATGTGGTATGAAATACTATACCATACTTTGCGTTTGCCATTTTAGCACCAACTTCTGAGTTGACATCTACTGCATACATGATTGTGTTTGGTTGAAATGTGACACAATCTACACCATCTATCTTCTGCATTTTCTTGTCTGACTGAGTGAACATCAAGTCACCTTGCAGTATTTTGTTCCAAGATAGTTTTGATAGATACTTAAATGACTCTAAGAACTTTGTCTCCAAGTCACCAGATAACTCAGGAGCGTTCTTAATCTCTTGTTCTGAGGTGTAGAATAGGGGTTCTTTGTTGAATAGTGATTTCTTTGCAATGAAGAATCTGCCATCTTCTGGATGTTTTCCTGCCCATATTGCAGGTGCACCATCCCATTTGACAGTCATGTTCACCCCTTTTGATGAATTGCCTTTCATCATATCTCGAAGTGATTGTAGGAAGTTTATTGATGCACGACCACCATCAATACCATTGTTGATGATTTCGTCTTCTAAATGCTCTAAATGTAAATTTTTCACTGCCATAGTAGTATCACTTTTTATTTGTGTAATTAGTCGCTATGCGACACTACTATTTATATTATTCAGGTTTTAAAGCTTCGATGTCTGCCATATCTTCTAGACTTAAACCTGTAGGGTCTTCACCATTGTCTACGATTGCCTGTAAATGTGCAATCTTTCTGGTGTAGTAGGTAATAAAAGCGGTATGTCTATCGATTTCTGTATTCTTTTGTGAATCTGTAAAACCATTCCATTCTGTCCACAAATCAAACATATCTCCAGATGTTACCGAAGCGTTTGCAGTTCTCCATTCTGAGAGCATTTGGGCATAACCTCCTGGACCTGTGTATGTGTAAACAGCGGCATCACCTGATGAGGCGTCTGAAGCGTAAACATAAATTGTTCTATTACCACTGTATGAACCAGATGCGACATCTTTGCCCCATTGTTCTTTATTCAGTAGTGTTTGTGTTTCCGCTAATGTATCTGCATAAACTCCCATAGTATCTCCTAAGATTTATAATACTATTTAGTTTTTTGATAGCGGTCGAGAGTGTAATTTATCTTCTAATTGACCAATTTTTAATGATAAAAGTTCGGCTTTTCTATCTTCGCCGTTAGATTTCAACTCTCTTAAATCTTTTTTGAGTTGTTTCTTCTTTTGTATCATACCGATAACTTCATCGGGTTTTAAATTCTTAGTCATAGTCTAGTATTTATATCGAATCTTCATATAGTTCCAAGTTCTCAAAAACAACACTTGGTGTATCGATACCTTCACCTTTCATGAATGATTCGATGATTCTCCTGTGATTACCTTGTGGATTCTTGTCATTGTAATCATCGTAAGTTTTCTTTGATTCGTAATGCATGAGTATCTTTACAATACTTCTTGGTGATAAACCATTCTTCTTTCTAAAGTCAGCATCTTGCATCCACTTCTCAATAACCCTATCTGCCCTAAATGTAGCAGATTGTGTAATTACAAATGTAGTATCACTAGTTAGAGCAGAACATAAATCATTTCTCTCTTTCTCTCTCTTCTTTAACTTCCAGTTAATCCAAGTCTTACCTTTCTTCCAAGAATCTTTCTCATCAATAAGAGCTTGGGCTTCTCTTCTAACTTTTGAAATGTCTGCACCCTTAAACCCACCAGTCACTTTGATGTAGTCAGCAACATACTTATCTTTCAAAGAAGTAATCTTGCCTTCGTTGTAGAAATTGACCAAGTCGCCAGCACAATCAGTAATTGAAGTAGTCATTCTTTGCACTTCAACCTTCCTGTTAAGTGCATTACCCAACGCCTGCAAGTCTGCCATTGTCATTTCTGCATCGATGTAGACAACTTCAATACTAGAACATCTTGACTTTCTAGCAGCCTCTAAGGTGTGATTACCACCAACAATAACTTCCCTACCATCAAATCTTACAATAGTAATAGTGAAACCCTTAGTAGAGTTATTGGCGTTCATCTCATTCTTGTATTCTGAAATCTTCTTGTGTGACATGTTAGTATCAAATCTAACTTGTAATCTGATAACATTATCTAAATCTGAAATCTTGATAATACATCTCTCTAAGTCTGAGTCAGGATTATAGGCATCTTCTGCCAACTTATTGATTAAGTCTAAGTCTGGTAATTCTACAGACTCAGGTTCGAAACCATTCCACTTGTTCCAAGACATCTCTCTTTGTTTTGCGGTTGCCCTCATCTTAGATAAGAGTTCGAATTCTTTCTTGAACATTTCTTTCATAGAACCAAAGTGTGAAATCTCGTATATAAACTCTTCTGGTTTCTCTTCTAATAACTTGTTGAATGTAGCAGAAGTTGATGAATTCCAATATGCACCATCATTAAATGCCTCATGTTCTTTTAACCCATGCATACCCAAATACCACTTACCAGTAGGTTTGTGTGTAAACTTGTAAATAAATGCCTCAGGTATTAACTCACCTGGGTCTGCAATATTCGTTTCTCCGAATGGATAACTCATTATTCTTTCTCCTCAAATGATTTCATCCAAGCAGCAAGAACTTCTCTTGCCTCAAACTTGTTGATACCAAAAACATCTACTAAGACAGGGGCTGCACCAAACATATTAATTTGACCAGACTCTCTCAGTGAATCTAAAAACTCGAACATATCTTTCATTAAAAATCTCCGTCTGCGACTTGAACTACAGTAAAACCTTTACCTCTCCACATGTCGACAACTTTCTGCCTATCATCGAAGATTAAATCAATCTTACCACCCATATCAATGAACTTATCTGCAAGAGCAGATTTGAACTCATCATCAGGTGTGTAGTCACCATTAGGTCTTAAAAAGACTCCTTTGTGACCATCACCAATCCATTGACTAATTTGTTTCTCAGTAATTTCTCTTTCTGATTCGTTTCTTGCACTAAAGAAAGCAACTTCATCACCTTGTGCAATAAATCTTTTTGCAATATCGCAAACCCATTGAACAGGAGTATCATTAACAGTTTCTTTTCTGAATGAATCCCAATCGTTGTTGCCATTTACAAAATGTCTTCTATGCTCGACATCAGCGATAGTGCCGTCAACATCAAAAATTATTGTTTGTTTATATCTCATATCTATATAATACTAAAAAAATGAGGTCGCTGTCAACCCATTATGGTGTAAAATCTGGTTCTCCCCTATTGTAATTCACTTCGATATTCTCTGCATTTTCTTTGCAAAGTTCTTCAAAGGTGCCGTTGAAATCTTGGTTGTATAAAAGACCATTTGCCTCAACACTGGTCATGGTTTCAATCTCTCTGATGTAATCAAATGAACCACTAAGACCATTGTATCTGTTTACATGTTTCATGACCTCAGCAGCCACTGATGCCTCAGTCACACTAGGAACTTGATAGTAATCATGTTCGCCTGGACCATAAGCGTCCTTCTCAAATATCTCTTTTGAGATTGTGCCATGAACCACATAAGTAGAACCGCCCTTAAATTTATGGAAGTTTTCTCCATACTCTTCAAGGTTTTGGGTGTTAATTACATAGGCAAATTTCATAGTGTCTCCTTTATTTGTTTGTTCTTTCATACTGTTATTATATGAAAAAAAGAGACCTATTGTCAACCCCTATGGATAGGATATTAGATGTGCATCTGAACCATCTTTGAAAAATCTATTCAGTGTTTTATGAGTTTGCCATCCGTGTCTATTATGTGACCATCTTCTGACTGCATGATTGTCGACATGGATGTGTGCATAATGAAATGGATATTGTTCTTGTAAAAATTCCATAAGGGCATCTGATGCCCCATTTACTTTTCTTTTCATGCAGGTATCCATCCAATAGTATGCAAGGTCATTATCGAATTCTTCTGCATATCGTATAAGACCAACAACATATCCAACAACTTCATCTTTCTCGTCTATTGCAACCCATGAATCTTTTAAAGTTTGTGCAATGAAATTCCACCTCTGTGGTGACCATAAACTTTCAGATTTCATAAAGTGAGAACTTTGTTGAATGTAATAGCACTGTTCTATATCTTGTCTTTTTAATTTACGAACACGAATCATTTACTTCTCTTTTCTCTATACCATTCTTTGTCGACATCTCTAGGATTAAATTTATCAAAGTCTGGTTGATAATCATCTCTTGATGGTTCAATAAAATTAAGATTAAAGTTGACTCTGATATTCTCATCTGTTTGACCAACACTACGATGTTTGATATCACCACTGAATACTACACAAGAATTTGCAATAGATTCTAATTTAGTTCCGTCTTCAAGTTCTGTATAACCATTGCAGGTATTCATACTCAATATGGCAACTGTATGTGGTTCTAATCTATCTACATGAAATGATGACATAGGATAGTTCTCAGAACCTCTGAGTGTTTGCCTTGGATGACAATTGACTTTGATACGAATTAAACTATCCATTGGCAGTCTACTGATGATAGGTATTCCTAGTGTTGTAAACAATTTTAAATCAGGTATATCACCTCTGTTATAGATATCATTACCGAATAGATAACCTTCTGTATCGTGTCTATCTGTTATGGCATTTCTATAGAACCATGGCATACCCACGAACTCTCCTTTACCTTGACCATACAACATAAATTGTTGAAAATCTTCAAAGAGGTCATCTGGTAAAAAATTATCTATTCTCTGGTAATTCATTCAGTCAATAACATTTTATCTAATTGTTCTAGATTGTGGTCACCTAGGAGTTCAACTGTAAATGTATCCTCGTTCTTGTTATGTGTGACTTGATGTGTCAACTCATAACCTAAACCCTGTAGTTTAGATGCATTTTCATTGAACTCTCTATACATATCTCTCGACATGGTGACTTTTCTATTTCTAGAAATCGGTAAACTATCTAATATATTCATCTTCCAACATTCCCCAAATATTTTGATTTACACTCTTCCCATGACATACTTAGAATATCATCATAGAAAAGTGTTTCTGTTAATCTTTGCCTTTCTGCGTTCATGAGATTATTTATTCTCTTAGCGGCATACTTTTCTTTCCACAACTGAGTGAGTGTTTCAACTGAGCCATCGTTTGAGTTTCTAATCAATTGGTCTTGTTCTATCTCACCTCTAAGAAACTCTCTCGTGTTTTCATAGAATGTAGAATAGTAGATGCCTCTTTGATGGTCACTCTTCTGCAACTCTTTTGGTATCTTCAATTGTGAATACATGAATTGTCGCATACGATTTCTGTGGTCTCTCTTTAGAGTCTGACCATTCTCTCTCTTTGCAACATACAATAGAAAGTATCTCTCGTTGAAATGGTGTTCAGCGTAATCTAGCATCGCTCTCTCAGTGTCTTTGGTCATCTCAAATGATAATGAACCTTGACTGTATCCCATTTTCTTCCAATGTTTCAATCTATCGTATTGTGATAGACCACCAACTTTAGATTTACCATAGAGTGATGTTGTGGTCATACCAACTAACTTATCACCATAGTTTTCTTCCCATTGTTTCTGTATTACATCGGCAGTGCATAACAATGCCATGAGTTTACCACCTGTGTAATTAAAACCAAGTGGTTGTGTTGGTAAGATACTTGAACCAATCGCACTATTGTTTAGTTTGCCACTGTTCGTTTTGTATTCTCTATCCCAACCTATATACTCATCTCTTGGAGTAAGGTCGATAAAATCACCAGTAATACAAATAACGCCAAGATATTTCTCACTAACCTTATCTCTAACAATGTAATGTAAGTTTCTTCCAATGTTTGAAGAGTTTTTCTGACTATGGGTGAAAGTTCGTAAACAATTCCATTTTTCTGTAAGCGTGCCAGCACTTTGTCTATCTTTGTTCGAATCGGTGTAAATAAGTTCTGGTTCAAGTTTTTCAAAGTCTTCATAAGAGTTTGGATACCATATGTTGTTTTTAGTTTCGTTAATTAATTTTAGATGGTCTTCATTGACAAAATTTGTTTCTTCACCAAATAATGTTGAGACCGTTTGTGTTGGATATTTCAGATGTATCTCTTGATACTTCTGGTATAAGGTGTATTCTGCCACACCCATTGTAGAAACGAATGATAAGTCTTTAATTATAAGTTCTCTAAGTTCTTCTTTCGACAATATTTCTTTCTCAGTTCTGTTTGCCTGATACTCGTCAAATTGTTTTTGAACAAATGGTTCCATTAGTGGTCTCTGCCTCCTTCAAATACACATAAGAAAACTAATGCAATATGACTTGTGTTGAATACTTTATGAAATTCACCATCATTAATACAAACAACATCACCTTTCTCTACTTTGAATCTCTCATCATCTATTTGCATTTCACCATGACCTTTTACGAAGAAATATACTTCTTCTTTTCCTTCGTGTGTATGTCCAGTAGTCATTTGATTTGCTCTTAAAAATGTGCTACTCAAAACTAAGTTATTACCAAACTTATTATCTTTAAGAAGATACTGAGAAGTGTCTTTAATTATCTCTCCACCAATATCATTAAATGAAACTTTCTGCATTATGTCCACCCTTGAAACTTATCTCTGCCTCTGTCTGCAACAGGTATATCATCATCAATCAAAGTATCACCTTCAATCAATTCTTCTTGTGCCTCTTGTTCGACATCATACAGTTTCATTCTACTTCTATCAATACCAATGACAAACCTTTTGAATATGGTTGGGTCATTGTATCGATTCTTCAATTGTTTAACTACAAGTTGGTCTAACTCTTCAAGTTCTTCTGATGTAATCAGTGCAAACATTAAGTCAGCAGTTGCAGGTAAACCAAAAGATTCAGAAGTGTCTTCGAGTCCAATATCTGTGGAACCATAACCACTTCTGGTCGTTTGTGTTGCACTCACAATAGGCAAGTCATGTTCGACTGCAAGACCACGAAGTTCTTCTGCAATACTCTTTACTAATGTGTAAGAGTTTGCACCAGCGCCTGGTCTAATTCTTTGTGATGCACAAATGTTTAGATAATCAACAAAGATAATATCTGGTTGAAAATCTTTCTTGATTGATAGTTCTTGTAAGACATGTCTAAAGTGACCAACATGAGCAGATGCAGTTGGATATTCTTTGACAATTAGTTTGCCCTTTGTCTTGTTTTTGAGTCTGCCTATCTTCTTACCATACTCTTTCTTTGATATGTCTGGCAGTTCTTTCATTGGTATATTCAGAATGTTTGCATCGATTCTCTCTGCGATTCTTTCTTCTGACATTTCAAGTGTGATGTATAATACATTCTTGTTCTGCATCAAGGCACTAGATGCCATATGACACATGAACAATGACTTACCAACACCTGTGCCTGCAAGACAAATGTTTAGAGTCTTGTTAGGCAGACCACCTTTTGTAATCTTGTTGAAGTATTCTAAATCGAATGGCAGTTTCTCTTCTTCTGTAGTATAGAAGTCATATCGTTTTTCTGCATCTTCAATCTGGTCATGACCAATATTAGAATCAAAGGACACGGAAAGCGCATCTTTCAATAACTCTGGTATTTCGCCTGTCGACCTTTGAGATTTCTTGTCTAAGACTTCAATAGAATCCATGACTGCAATATAGATTGCTCTATCTTTGCACCACTTCTCTGTTTCATCTACTAACCAATCTAATGGTGTCTCTTCATCTGGCATTGAGCCCAACAACTCTTTAGACCCTTTGATGATACTCTCTGAATGAGTTGTATCATTTTCTAGGTTTATGAGAAGTGCTTCGAGTGTTGGGCTCTTAGTATACTTTTCGAAATAAGATTTTATCTCTTTGTATACTAACTGCTCAGAAGAATCGGCAAAGTACTCAGCTTTTAGAAAAGGTATTACTTTTCTTGTAAACTGCTCACTCTGAATCAGGTTCTTCAGGATTGTCTGTTCTACTCTCATTATCACTACCGTATTTGAAATAATTGTTTGCTACTTTTTCTAATCTTTCCATTACATCATCTGTAAAGTACTTCTCAGGATTGTTGTTGATTGTTTTACCAAACTCAGTTTTGCCATTTGGTAACAACACCCTTGTACTCTGCTTCTGGAATACACCACTTGCGAGTGCCATATCTAATAGACCATAATATCTATCTAGACCTTTATCATATGTCAATCTGACATCGACTACTCTGTTCTCTACAGTGAGTCTTGATTTGGCGTTCTTACAGTGTATAAGATTTCCGATGATTTCTGTACCCTCTTTTTCTTTTCTTTTTGAAAGATAGATAATAGAAGAGGCGGCATACTTCAATCCTGAACCACCACCCATTTCTTTCTGTGGGAACATAGAACCAATCACATCATATGTGTGATTCGTTACAATCATTGGAACACCTGCACGACCTAGTTTTAGAGTCAATACTCTAAATGCACCCTTAGTAATTTGGGCACGAGTCATGTCTTTGGTTTCTTTTCCGTCAGCAGTATCTTCGATTTCTTTAGTAGTTGATAACATACCAAGTGAATCTAAACAGAACATCATAGGAGGTCTTTTATCCTTTGGTGTGTCTAGATACTTGTCGAGAATATTGATTGCCTGATTTCTGAATTCTTGAACTGTTACTACAGGCACAATAACAATTCTATCTGAATCGATACCCCTTTCTTCAATCATTGATTTACTGATTGCGGACTCTGATTCAAAGTAGATAACAGCAGATTCAGGATTATCTTCTAGGAACTGTTTGACCATTCCTAATGCGAAGAAAGTTTTACCTGTTGCTGATTCACCAGCGATTGCGGTGATTTTGTTTTTGGGTAGACCACCATATAGTGACCCACTCAGCAAAGCATTAAAGATGTACGACCCACTATCTACGAATGAATCTACATCACCAGCATTGACGCCATCGGAAACTACTCCTGCGTATTCATTGCCTGATGCTTTGACTAAATCTTTTATAAATGACATATCACTTCTCCATAATGTATTATAATATAC
>BCSF01000644.1_pt1 | contig 12917 bp, 4 predicted proteins | sample 1016431 | NCBI WGS metagenome assembly BCSF01 (sample SAMD00045685;SAMD00045686;SAMD00045687;SAMD00045688;SAMD00045689;SAMD00045690;SAMD00045691;SAMD00045692;SAMD00045684;SAMD00045690;SAMD00045691;SAMD00045692;SAMD00045684;SAMD00045685;SAMD00045686;SAMD00045687;SAMD00045688;SAMD00045689, study...
AATAACAGGTTCTTTCTTACATTTTCATCAAGATTTTAGAATATATGGTATAAATTTAATAGATGATTTATTATTTTGGACAGATAATAGAAATCAACCAAGAAAAATAAATGTTAGTTTAGCAAATCCAACATCATTAATAACACCAGTTCATTATGTTAATGAAGATCAAATATCAGTTGCTAAATATTATCCATATGAAACTCCTTTGGTTTTAAAACAAACAATACGTGAGATAACAGCTGGTACTCAAGATGCGGTAAGAAAAGGATATAGTCTAACAATGACTGATACAACAGGAATAAATATAGGTGATATTGTTACAGGTTTTCCTGATCAACAAGAAAGTGAACTATGGGAAGTTATATATATTGATCCAGGTGTTTCAATAACTATATATAATAACTTTAAAGATGGTGGTGCTGGCCAAACTCCAGGAACCTATACAAGTCCTAGTACTATAGATATTACTTTTAGTAACACTACAATGAAAAACTCTGCATCAAGATTATTTGATAGAGGTTTTAATTCAGAGATTAATATAGCAACTCCTGTAGCTGCTATTCCAGCAGGTAATTCTATTACTATAAATTATCCTTTTAATAATCAACCTACGGATCAATCTCCTCAACCATCACCACAAGTGGGAGATTTTATAACTAGTGAATTATTAACTGGACCATCAGGTTTAGGTATAACAATTGCTGATGAGGTTATAATAACAGAAATAACTAGTTATACTATTGGAGCCGGTGGGACTTTAGTGGTTAAATTAAATAAAGAAATTACTGTTAACGCTGTAGGTGATGATATAAGTTTAAGTGCTAATCCTAGTTATGATAGTAATTTTACAGGAGATCCAGATTTAATAGAAGAAAAGTTTGTTAGATTTAGTTATAGATTTAAATTTGAAGATAATGAATATTCTTTAGCAGCTCCATACACCCAAATATGTTTTATTCCTAAACATGAAGGTTATTATGGTGGTGGTAAAAATGAACAACTACAAGACATGGTAAATAATTATGAATCTAGCGTGTTGGAATGGTTTACTAATATTATTGATACTATATCTTTAAAAATACCTTTACCAGATAATGGAACAACCGCAGTTGAAGCTGTTGATTCACTAATAAACAATTATAAAGTAAAAGAAATAGAAATATTATATAAAGAATCTGATGCTTTATCTTCAAAAATATTAGAGGTTATAGATATAAACAGTAGTTTATCTTCATTTGTAGAAGAAATACCAAACGCTTCAGGAGCAGGACCTCAATGGTATTATAATTTTGATTATAAATCTATAAAACCTTATAGAACTTTACCTACTAGTGAACAAAATAGAGTATATGATAATGTTCCATTAAAAGCATTAGCTCAAGAAATAACTGCTAATAGAGTTGTTTATGGTAATTATTTACAAAAACATACACCTCCAGCTAATTTAAATTATGAAGTTATTCAATCAGATAAATCTGTTTTATTTGATAATTATGCACAATATCCTAACCATTCAGTAAAACAAAATAGAAATTATCAAGTTGGTTTTGTGTTAGCAGATAGATATGGAAGAGCTTCAAGCGTTGTATTATCTAGTAATGATTCTGATCCAAATTTAGCTGGTTCTACTATTTATATACCTTATAAATCATGGGATGATGTTGGTGGACCAGAAGCAGATATAAGCACAGGTGTTACCCCTAATACTGACAGAATTTATTCATGGTTAGGCAATGTATTAAGAGTTAAATTAAACAATGGTATAACACAACTCACTAATAATGAAACAACTGGAGAACCTGGAATATACAAAGCAGAAGATGATACAAGTGTTGATGGTGTAACAATAGTAAGTGGAGGCGCTGGTCATGCTGTTGGTGACATAATAGGTTTTGGTTATCCTGCTGGTGATTTAGGGTTAGGTAAAAATTTAGAAGTAGAAGTTGTAAGTGAAACAGGTGGGGTTATAACCGGAATAGAAATATTAAATAGAGGAACAGACTATGTTGATGGAAATTTATTAGAACAATCATCTACGACAGGAGGAGGTACAGGGGCAGAAGTTACAGTCACTGTTAATCCTGCTAATCCTACAGGTTGGCAATCTTATAAAATAGTAGTTAAGCAGCAAGAACAAGAATATTACAATGTATATTTACCAGGGTTTATTTCAGGTTATCCTGTAATTAATGCTAGTGAAGTTGGTAGAGTTGCATTCGCGGTATTACTAGGTGACAATATAAATAAAGTACCAAGAGATTTAACTGAAGTAGCTCCATTACAACGAGAATTTTCTGCATCCATTAGGTTGTTCGGAAGAGTAAATAATCCAGATATAAACAATTTAAATAAAGGTGGTCTTAATTATTATTACAATACAAGAGAATACCCTTGGAATACTCAATACTTTCCAGGTAGATTAAATGATGAGGCTACGCTTGTAGGTACAATTGGTGCTGATGGACTACAATTAGGTACTTCACCTTTTAACGCAGGTCAAGGAGCTGGTGAATTTAGTAATAATACAGGATCTATTCCTTGGGGTACAACTGGTCGAGAACAAAGTTTTTTTAATCAACAACAAACACCAATATCTGTAGGATTAAAAATTGGTGCAGAACAAACTCAACCAAACTTAACTCAACCAGGCTCTCCACAATTAAATACATTGGGCGCTAGAGTAACAAGTAATCCTGTGCCTCCTTCACCAGCTGCGGCAATAGGTTGTATGATACCTTATTTAAGTGTTTCTGAAACTTTTGCAGTAGAAAGTCAATTAGAAATATTTTATGAATCATCTACTTCTGGAAATTTTGTTGAATTAAACAGAGAAGTTGTAGCAGCTTATGGTGGGGTAACTGGAACTACTGTTATTTCTGGTAATTTTGATGAAAATGAAGCTAGTGGATCTACTATAGTGAGTAACTTTAGTTTTACAGATTCAGCTGGAAATGAATTAACTTTAACAGGTGTACCAGTTATAACACAAGTTGTAGACAGTAATGGTGTAGATGTAACAGGTATATTTACAATAAGTGAAACAGTGCCTACTGTTTATGATGATTTTGATATAGAAACAAATCAATTATTTTGGTATGGTGCTGCTTCTGTAACTAAATCTAATCAATGGCAAATAAGTTTTCAAACAGAATATGACGATGGTGTTAATCCTATATTTATAGACAATTTACCAAATCAAATAACTATTGATTTAAATAATATAGCTCCAACAATTGGTGGGTTTACGCCAGCGGTTGGTCCAGACACAGGTATAGAGCAAGCATGTGGTGGTAATTCATCTGGTTATGATACAACTACTTCTGGTACATGGGGACAATTTACTAATAGTGTGAACGGTAGTGCTGATGTAGCTAATAGTACACAAGAATTATGTTATTCATTAGTTGTAACATCAGCTCCAGTAGGTTCTACTGCTACTTTTTCTATAGATCAAACTGGAGTTTTAACTAAAACTGGTGGAACAAGTGTTAATGGTACTTATGAATTTGAATGTACAGTAACAGATGCTGCACCTAGTTGTGTTGTTTCACCTGGAAGTTTAACTGATACATGTACGTATAATATATTTGTAGGAACACCACCTGTTAACCAAGCATTATGTTTTGGTCCAACAGCAACAATGGCTTCATTAAACACAGAATGTAATTGGAACGCGAGTGGTGGATCTGGAGAACCAATGGAAGTATTTTTTGGATTAAGTTTAGCTACAAGTGCTGTTACAAATGGTACCGGTTCTTATATATCAACTAATATAGATCCAAGTATACCAGCTGCAAGACAATATACACCTAATATTAATGTTGCATTACGTTATTATAACGTGCTACAAGAAGCTAAATTTGGAGCAAATGCTCATACATGTGGTATTGCACCTCCTACTGTTCCTAATTTTACTACAGGAGCATTAGTTCAAGGTGTGTTAGCAATTCAATGTATATTAAGTAAAGGCGCTACAGCTGCTTCACCATCTCAATATACTACAGACTTTACAATATTATATAGACCTACTGCTGCAGACCCATGGCAACTTGCAACGTACGATCAAGTAAATGGAGGCGGAGTGCCAGGTGTAGTAGGAAATTTAAATAGTTTAACAGTTTTAGGTGCTGCAGCTACTTCAGATTCATTTATTTTTGATTTTAGTGCTGTTGGAGAATATGCAGTAAGAAACAATGGTGTTAGAGGTGTTGGATGTACAGGGTGTACAACTTGTGCGGAATTTAAAGTAGATTTTTATGATGCAACATTTGGTGCAACAATTGCTCCTTGTGTAGATTGTATTGGACCTCTGTAATAATAAGTAAAAACAAGTAATAATAATATATGGCGACTACATTAGAAGTATCATATTTTAATACATTTTGGGTTAAAAGATTAAAAAATTTTACACAATACCAAGATAGAGAGGGTGATGGAACTGTTGCGGTTCAAAGTGGTGGTACAACTACTGGCACGCCTGATCCAGTGACTGGAGCTGGATATGTTGACTCTAATGTATTCGAAGATTGGTTTATAGAAGAATCTAGGATAAGAGGTGGATTTAATAATACTACAGTGGATTTTGGTAACAAAGCTTATATTGTAGAAGAAGAAGAGAATCAAACTAGAAGACAAAATGCTTTAATATATTCAGGAGTTTATAATGCTAAAAATGGTATAAACAATAGTAATCAATTTCCTATTGGTGAAGATATTAGTAGAGCAGTTGATCCTGCTTCTGGTAGTATACAAAAATTATATGCTGAAAATACTAATTTAGTTATATTACAAGAAAGAAAAGTTAATAGAGCACCTGTAGATAAAGATGTAATATTTACACAAGAAGGTCAACCATTAACAGCTAATAGTCAATTAGTTATTGGCACACCTAGTGCTTTTGAAGGTAACTTTGGTATATCAAGAGACCCAGGATCTTTTGCGGTTTATGGTTATAATAAATATTTTACTGATAGAGATAGATCTGTAGTAATGCAGTTAGGACCAAACGGTTTAAATCCTATTTCTAATTTTGGTATGATAGATTATTTTAGAGATTCTTTAAACTCAGCGGGAGAGATAACAGGTGGATATGATGTGTTTAATAAAAACTATGTTTTAACTATTAATGATATAGCAAAACCAACTGTTGTTTTTGATGACTTAATTAATGGATGGGTTAGTTTTATGAGTTATACTCCTCAATTAATGACAAGTTCTCAGGGGCAATATTATACATTTAAAAACAATGCTATATGGAAACATTATGTAGGAACAATATATAATAATTTCTATGGTATCCAATATGTATCTAATGTTGAATTTATATTTAATCCAGAACCTAACAGAACAAAAACTTTTAAAACAATAAATTACACTGGTAGTAATGGTTGGCAAGCATCGTTGCAAACTGATTATACTGGTGTAGATACAAATCCTCAACAACCTGCATTAGGAGACACTACACATATAGATACTGCTTCTATAATACGTAGTTATGATGAAGGTTATTATACTAGTAATAGTATAGAATATAGATCAGGATTTTATAGAAAACAAAACAATTATTATGCTTCTATAAAAAATGATTCTAGCACATTAGCTCAAGAAGTTATAACTCCTGGTAATTTAGTATCAGGAATAAAAGGACAATATGCTGTTGTAAAATTTAGTAATGATAGTACAACTGATATAACAGGTGCTAAACAATTATTTAGTGTAGGAGCAGAGTACAATAATAGATAATTATATGAAATTTAATGCAAGAAAGTTAATAGAAGAAGATTATGATTCTTTAGTTAGCTGGTGGAAGTGGTGGAGATGGACGCCTATTCCAAAAAACTTTCTACCAGACAATGGTACTGGTGGAATAATGATAGAAAAAGAAAATACTCCTATAGTAGCAGGCTTTATGTATAATACTAATTCTGATGCTGTAGTAGTAGAGTGGATTGTTTCTAATCCTGAATATAAAAATAAAGATAGAAAACAAGCTGTAGAGTTATTGTTGAATACAATAGAGGCGGTTTGTAAACAACAAGGTAAAAAATACATGTTTAGTATTGGTAGAAGTAAACATTTAATTAATGCACATAAAAAATTAGGGTGGCACGTTGATGAAAAGCCATCACATGAAATAGTAAAAATAATTTAAAATGGGAGGAAGTGTAGGTAAAATAATCGGCGGCGCATTTGGTGCAGCTAATGCTCAAAAAGAACTTAACGCGGTTAGGGAAGAAAAAGCATTTGCTAAATATCAAATGGAAGATGCTAGAAATAGTCGTCAAGAAATAATTAATCCTTATGCAGGAATAACTGACTTATCTGGTTTAGCTAAAGATTTATCTAGTCAAATAACAAATCCATTTAATCAGATCACTGTATCAACAGCTGCTGCTGAAATGCAAGCAGAAGAAGCAGATATTGCTTTAGCAAACACCTTAGATACATTAGAACAAACAGGAGCCAGCGCAGGTGGTGCTACCGCTTTAGCAATGGCCGCTTTAAAATCTAAAAAAGATGTAGCTGCTACTATTGAGCAACAAGAAGCTACTAATTCAAAACTAAGAGCTGAAGGTGAAGCAATGATGAATAGAGAAAAAGTTGCTGCTCAACAAAACGCACAACAAGCTCAAATAATGTTAAAAGGAAGAAAAGAAGAAGCTGATGCTAAAGGTGAAATCTTTCAATTTCAAGCACAAGAAGCTAGAACAAATCAAGATATTAATTTATACCAATCAATGTACTTAGGTTTAAGTCAAGCTGAAACTCAATTAAGAGCGGCTAAAGCAGATGCTATGGGTGATGTATTTGGAGGTATAACAGGTTTATTTAGTGGTCCTGCAGCCGGTTAAAATTTAAAATATGAATTCATTAATACAAGCAAACAACGAAAAAAATCAGCGACTAGCGTCAGTAAGTTCAGCTAGAAGAAGTTCAGAATTAGACTTTATTACAGAAGCTAGTAATAACTATAGATCTTATTTAATGGGTGATACAGCTTTTAATCCTTATGAAAATGAAAGCTTAAGCGAAATGATAAAAAATGATTTTATTGATTTAGCTCAAGATCCAGAAGATGGTGTAATTTCAAAACAAACTAAATTAAAAGTAGATAAAAAAAATTTACCACAAATTGAAATTAAAAAACTTCAACAAGAAATTGATTTATATTTTAGCAGATTAGATAATATTATAAAATTAGGAGGATATTTAGCTGCTGCGATAGAACCTCTATTCCCAGATAATTTACCTGTGTTTATTGCTAATTATGATAATATAAATATAAACGGTACCAATGAAAGAGATAGAGATAGAAACATGTTTATGTTAGCGGGATGGGCAGATTTATTTAATTATTTTAAAGATGTAAAAGTATTAAAAGATTATTCTTTTGTACCTACTAAAACTAATGAAATAGTTGTATTTAAGCAAACTGTATTATTTGAAGTAGCAGGTGAAACATTTAGAAAATATTTACATTTAAAACCTTATGTAATAGATGATTTTATGAAAAATAAAAATATTATAATAGGTGATGATGGAACAGCTTGGTATTCTATTGAATCAGAAATAAATTCCAATCAATTAGAAAATGGAGATTTATTAAGATTATATTTAAGTGATGTACCTGAAGCTATGGATTTAGGTGAAATTTTTGAAAACGCGGGTATAACTAGAAACGCTACATTACAACCTCAATATTTCTTAGGCGGTAGTGTTATGGAAGAAAATGATGATGCAGCTCAAGACACTTCAATAAAAATACCTATGTTTTCTATAGAAAATAATAAAGTAAAAAGATATTTTGTAAAACCAATTAACACAGAAGCTATAAACAATACACCTGCTTATAATAGTGAAATTAGAGCTCATGTTGCTGGATTATTTGCTTTAGCAGGTGGTAATATTTCAGTGCTATATGGATATTCAAATAAAAGAATAGGGTTAGATTTACCAATAGGTATAAACGAATCAGTTACTCCAGAGTTACAAAAACTATATGATGAACTTTCTCCTGAGGGAAAAGTTAATTTTGTAGGTAATAGATACATGTATAATAGAATTAGTAATAGTGGTAGATACATAAGTTTAATAGATGCTCAAAAAGCATATATAATGAGTTTAATTATTCAAAGTAATCTTGATAAAAAATTACCTCAAAAAAATTATGCTAATCAACCTAGTATTGTTAAAGATCAATTAACAGATAAGACACAAGCAGGTAGAGATTTAATAAATGCATTAAATAAATTTGAATTACCAATACCTGAATTTTATAGAACGATGTTAGGTATTACGCAATGGGAAGCTGGCATGCCTGTTTATTATCAAAAATTACCAGAAGAAGTAAGAGATATACCAGCTGAACAAGATCCTCAAATGGCAGAATTAATTGCTCAATATTCTTAATAAAATTATATGATAGAAGATTTAAACTCAATATTTGAAGATCCTGATAAGGAAGAAAACATTGTTCTTCCAAATGCAGAGATAACTCAAGAAGAAATTGCGGTTGAAGAAGAAGAACCAGAGTTTACTAGTGAAGAAACATCTACTGAGGAAGAAAAAGTAGATATGAATCAACTATTTAATGATGTATATGAAAGTGAATTTAATAGTGAAGAGTTTCAAGATTACGCGCAAGGTGTAGGTCAAATATCTATAACATCAGATTTATCTGGAGGAAAATCTACATTAGCTGAAATGAAAGCTAGTAGAATGTTTGATAGAGAAAATGGTTTATTTAGAGTAGATGAATTTACTAATCCTGCAGCTCAAGCAAGTGCAATTGCTTTTAATAATAAAATAGTAGAAGAAAAGCAAAAGTATCAAGATGCAATGGCGCCTTTAACTAAAGTGGCTATGCCTGGAGTCGAAACTACATTTGCAGAGGATGAAAGCGACTATACATATAAATATGAAATAACACCAGAAGGTAAACTTGAATATTTTTATAAAAGAAATGAAAATGATGAATGGACTTTACAAGAAGATAAAGCTGGTAAATGGGCTATACAAACATATTTTGGACAAAATGAATCTACTATAGATGAGGTTAAGGATTACTATAATGAATATAATAAATTTATAAAACATAAAGATTTTAGAAATGATATTTTTGATGTTACATCAGGAAATGAGTATGCTTTAGATGCAATAGCAAAAGGATTGATAGATCCTTCTAATATGAAAGAATACGAGGGTGTAATAGATGAAGATCTACTAAATGAATATAAACTAGCTGATTTAGTAGGATCAGAAAACAGTGTATATGTACCACAAGATAGAAAAATAGAAAATAAAGACTGGAGTTATCAAGGTGATTTAACTAGTCAAGAGTTAGCTTCTATAGGTTATGATTCAGAAAACACATTAGAAGTATTTAATCAAATTTTTAATAGTGGTAGTCCAACTGGTATTAATTTAAGTAATTTAAATTTAAACTTAAATTCATTTTTAGCATGGGTTGAAGATGGTGGATTAGGATCTAGAAAAGATTTAAATAATCTAGTTAATCAATATTATGAAGCTTTAAATGAAGAAGGACCATATTCAGTAGAAAGATATGGATTTTTAGTACAAGCTCTTGATAATTACAAGAGAGAAGAAGTCGCATTAAATAAACATTTTTTAATTTCTAATTATTTTAAAAATCAATTAAATCCTAAAAGCGATAGATATAACGAATACGTAGATTTAATTACAAAAGTTAACACAGCATTAGAACTAGGTGAAAGTGTTACTTCAGGTGATATAGATAAAATTGATTTATTAAACTGGACTAATAGCACAAATTTATTAAACAAGGTTTTAAAAGATATGATGGAGGACAGTGGTTTTACTACTGAAGATGAATTAATGATGTATCTTGATAATTATACTTTAATTAATGGTGCTCAATGGGGAGAATATATACAGCAGAATTTTACAGAATATTATGACTTTACGACACTTACACAAATTGAAGATAGAGAACGTTATTTAACTAATGTTAAGAATAAAGGTGAAGATTTAACTGGTTATTGGGAAGAATTTTTTGGAGTCAATAAAAATAGATTAATTGGTTGGTGGCAAGGTGGTTCACAACAAATCTCCGGAGTATTTAGTTGGTTAGAATGGGATGCTGGTGCAAATTTTTTCAACCAAGAAAGAAATATTTATCGATCTATGGTTGATGAAAAATTAAAAGGTCAAAGAAATTTAAGAACAGGAGGTTTTTTAAGTGGTAAAACAGCTGTTGTAGATGGTGTAGAATATATTTTAGATGAAAGCGGAACTATTTGGAATGCAGATGTAGGATTAAGATTTATTCCAGCATCAGATGAAGCTGGTGTAGAAGAAGTTAACACAATAATGAATGCTTTAAATAATAGTAAAGAAACAACTTCTACATATTTTGTAGGAGATGGTAGAGTAGCTATGGGAGGAGTTAGTGGACAACTAACAATGGACATTATACTAACTTTATTATTGAAAAAAGGAGCTAATAAAAGTGGTTTAACTAAAAGATACAAAAACTTATTAGACAAAAAATTTCATTTAGACCCTAAAAAGGTAAACCTAGTATCTGAAACTACTAATACTATGGCTTATTATGGAATGTCAGGTGCTGCAGATGGTTATATTAACACTTATAAAATGGCGCTTCAAGAAGGTCTTGATAGTGATATAGCAGAGGAATTGGCATTAGGAGCTGCTTGGAGACAAGGTACTTGGTATGCTGCTACAAGTGTATTTGTACCTCAAGACTTGTATAATAAAATTCCTTGGAGAATAGGTAATTTTAAAAACAAAACTAAACAAGCTATAGATGCTTTTAAAAACGGTGGTCGTAGTGGTTATAATAATTTTTGGAGAACTACATTTTCTAATTTAAGTCCAACATCTAGAGGAGTTGTAAACGGTATATATAACTTTTCAAGAGCAGGTATTGGTGAAACTATACAAGAACTTGGTCAAGAATTTGGTAGTAAAAAATGGATTAATGCTTGGATAAATGAAACCGTAGGTCAAAAAATTGCTGCAGAAGATTTTAATTATGATGAAATAATAAACACTGGTATATATTCATTTATTGCAGGTGGTGTTGCTGGTCAACTTGGTGGTGGTTCTGAAATAAATACTAACACTGAACAATACGTACAAAATTTAATATTTTTAGGAAAAGATCAAAGTAAACTACAAACATTGTTAAACCGTATGGTTTTAAACGGTGATTTAACTAATAGTGTTGCTAAAAAATTTATGTCAGATGTAAAAGCAATTACTAATCAAAGTTATAAAATGCCTACTTGGATTAAAAGTCAAAATGTTATGGAGGCTGCTAGAATCATGGAAGAAATAGATGATTTAAACAGGCAAAAGAAAGAAATGGGTGGAAACTTTGATGGATTCGATGCTCAAATAAAAGAATTGCAGATTGATTTAAATTTATTATATGCTTCAGATTTAGATATAGGTAATAGAAAGATAGCTGAGCAGATAGGTTATGAGTATTTTGAAGGCGACACAAATCAAATAAACCAAAAAATAAAAGAATTAAAAGCTCAAGATCCTAATGCTAACGTAGATAACAGTATTGGATTTGGTGCTTTTGTAACTGCTAATGGTAAAGAATATGCTTTAATAGATACTGTTAAATCAGCTAAAAGAAACTTTTTTACTACAGGTCAACACGAGGGATTCCATGGATTACTTGCGGCTTTAGTTAGACGAGATTCTTCTGCAGGTGGTAGATTAGGTCAAGCATTGATGAAAGAATTAAGAAAAGGAATTAATAATGGTAATATTACTCTTAATAATAATGAATTAGGGATTAGATTTCAACAATATTTAGCTGATAAAAAAATAGGTGACAATGTAGTGTTAGAAGAATTAATGCCTTTATTAAGTGAGGCATTAACGAGAAAAGGTGTAACTATAAAAGAAAATGTAGGTACAAAATTAGGTGATGCTTTTAGAAGATTTTTATCTTCATTAGGAGTTAACGTAGGTTTTGCAAGTGGTAAAGATGTATTAAATTTAGTTAGAGATTACAATAGAGCTGTTGAAAGCGGCAGAGGATTATCAAGAGGTTTAAAAAATCTTGCTAAAGATAAAGGTAGTTTTGGATTTGGTCAAACAACTGTAGCGCTAGAAGCTGTTACAGATTTAGATAGAGACGCTGATCAACAAACTGATAAAAAAGAAAGTAAAGACTTAGAAACTTTAGTTAATGATTTTAAAGCAGGCGATCAAGATGTAGATGTAGAGTCTTTAACTACACAATATCAAAAATTAGGTAAAGATGCTGTAAAAAGATGGGCGGCTCAAAGAGGAGTTACTCTTAACTTAGGTAATCCACAAGTAAATGAAGAAGTTACAAGTTTATTAAACAAAGAGTTTAATAGTTTTATAAGAAACTTTGATCCTGCTAAATCTAATGTTTCTACATACATGAATAATATTGCTAAGCGTATTGGTCCTGTTTTAGTAGAAGAAGGAGCTAGAAAAACAAAACAAGTTAGTCAAGATGTATTAACAGAAAAAGGTATATCTCCTGAAACTACAACACAACCAGATATAGATACTAAAGCGAAACCAACTGGTAGAAGAACTAAAGTATTTCCTCAAAGTGTAAAGGTACTAGCAGATAATATAACAGGTGAAATAAGAGGTGAACAAATAGCTTTCTTAAAAAATGATATTACAGAAGCTATATTAAGAGTTGGTACAGATCCTAAAAAAGTAGCCAAATATATTGTAGAAAAAACTAAAACAAAAGAATATAGAGCTCTTATTAAAAAAGCATTAGGACCTTATGGTAGTCAACAATATATAGACAATGTGAATAAATTACTTAACAATAATACTATTATTAAGTCAATACCTGATGCAACAATCAAACGAAGATTACGAAAAATATATAGTATAAA
>BCSF01000645.1_pt1 | contig 12916 bp, 7 predicted proteins | sample 1016431 | NCBI WGS metagenome assembly BCSF01 (sample SAMD00045685;SAMD00045686;SAMD00045687;SAMD00045688;SAMD00045689;SAMD00045690;SAMD00045691;SAMD00045692;SAMD00045684;SAMD00045690;SAMD00045691;SAMD00045692;SAMD00045684;SAMD00045685;SAMD00045686;SAMD00045687;SAMD00045688;SAMD00045689, study...
GCTTCATATCAAACACAGCAGAATGGTCTTGATGGTGTAGATAATAATTCTACAATTGGTATGTTGTTCTTAGCAAGGATTAGCTGATGGCATTAATCACACTTTCGGAAGCACCTGATGCTCCTGTGGATGGTTTTGATGAAACTAAGTTGCAACCAAACACTGCGACTGGTTTCATCTCAACTGAGTTTTCTTCTATTGAAAGAGTAACTGGTCCAGCAGATGCACCTCAAAATTTTGATATCAATGACTTAGATTATTCTGGACCAGTTGAAGGTCAACCATATCAGAAGCGTCGCCCTTCTCGCGGATTCCTGAGAGGTAGAAGACCATATTTTGGATTACTCTTCCCAAGAGGTTACTACAACAGATAACTAAATACATCTGAAGGGTAGTATCGTCTAGAAATGGCATTAGATTTTCCTGCATCACCAAATATTAATGACACATATACATTTGGTGGTGTAACGTGGACTTGGGATGGAACAACATGGAAGGTTCTGGGTAGATTCCAGTTCACTTCTACGGAAACTGATCCTGTTTTTAGTGCGTCTCCCGCTAACAATATTCTCACTCAGAATATTACTAACTGGAATCTAGCATATGGATGGGGAGATCATTCTGCTGCTGGGTATCTAACGTCTATTGGTGGTATCGGTGGACACACTGATGTCACACTAGCAACTCTTCAGGACGCACAACTGCTAAGATATAGCGTTGCTAATGCTAGGTGGGAGAACTGGACTCCTAACTATCTCACTTCATATACTGAGACTGACCCTGTATTTACTGCCTCTCCTGCGGGTGGAATCACAGGAACAAACATCGCTAACTGGAATACAGCATATGGATGGGGTGATCACAGCACTCAGGGTTATCTAACATCTCTTGGAGATGCTGCTGGTGTCACTGCTGCTAAGATTGCTAACTGGGACACAGCATATGGTTGGGGTGATCACAGCACTCAAGGATACCTAACATCAGTAGCACTCAATGATGTTTCTGATGTAACTATCACATCTCCATCCAATGGTGAGGTTCTGACATATAATGGTAGTGGATGGGTAAACTCTGCTCCTACTGGTGGAGGTGGTGCTAACGTAACTATCTCTGACACTGCTCCTGGTTCTGCTAATGCTGGAGATCTATGGTGGGAATCAGACACAGGTCGTCTAAAGATTTACTACAACGATACGGATAGCACACAGTGGGTTGATGCTTCTCCACCACTGGCAGATGCTACTAGCATTGGTGGACAGGGAACTGTTTCTATGAGAGCATCTATCATTCCTGATACTAATGCTGCTTACGACATTGGATCTGCTGAGTATAAGATCCGTGATCTATATCTAGACAGTGGTTCTATCCATACACCGAGCGGAAACAATCTCTCGTTCTATGGTGGCAATCTAACTTGGGGTGGAGATGACGTTATCATGCTACAAGATCTGAAAGACATGATGGCAAATGCAACGTCATTTGAGGACTTCAAGAATGCCATCATGGGTCTTTGAAAATAAATAACACGGAAGGAGCATCTTAAGAAATGGCAATTAATTTTCCCTCAACAACGGGACAACCAACTGATGGAACATTCACATATGTAGTATCTGGTATTACATATTCTTGGAATGGTGAAAGTTGGAGTGCTGCTGGTAGTGGTGCTACTGCTACAGATCTAACAGTCTTTAGTGTTACTAATGCTTCTGCTTCTGGCGGAGGATCACTAGCATATAATAGCAACACTGGTGATTTTACTTTCACTCCTCCCGATCTTGGTCCGTATCTAACATCAGTTGGTGTGTTGAATAATCACACTGATGTTAACATTACGAACATTGCTAATAATCAATTACTAAAATATAATTCTGCGACAACTGACTGGGAAAATTGGACTCCTAATTTTTTAACATCAGAAACTGATCCAGTATTTACTGCTTCTCCTGTTGGTTCTGTTACTACTACTCAAGTAACAAACTGGGATACGGCATATGGTTGGGGCGATCATAGCACTGCTGGATACTTGACAGGATCCGCACTTCAATCGAGAACTACCGCACAAGTTACTGCTAGTTCTCTTGCTGACGGAGCATCTGTCAATCTTTCTATTACAACTCCCAAAGCATATGCGTTGATGAAGATTCAAACTTCACATGCTGCTTGGGTGACACTTTACTCAAGCACAACTGCTAGAACTAACGACGCTGCTAGAAGTGAAACTACTGATCCCGCTCCTGGATCTGGTGTTCTTGCTGAAGTGATTACATCTGGCGCTGTTACTCAAGCAATCACGCCAGGAACATTCTGTTTTAACGAGACTGCTTCTGAGACAACTTATATTAAGGTTGTGAATAAGAGTGGATCTACTGCTAATGTTACTGTAACTCTCACTTACGTTCAACTAGAGGTTTGATATGGATAAAGAGTATATTGTAACGCTCTACAGGAAGGAAGACCTGGAGCAGTTTTACAATGAAATGCAATTGACTAACTTCCCTCTAGTTTTAAAGCGTCCTCTTAGTAGGAACACTCACTACATGATGACTGAGGAACAAGCAGAGAGACTACGCCAAGACCCTAGAGTCTGGGGAGTTGAGGCAGTAGATAGTTTTCATATCAAAACACAATCTGTTAATAGAGAACCATATGTTATCTCTGGTGATTTTTGGAAGAATGATGTTGCAGCATCTACTATTAATCCTAACCTGAGACAGTGGGGTCATCTTCATTGTGCGGGTGATCAGGTACAAAGAAGAAAAGGAAACTGGGGTGATGGATCTGGGACTGAATTTGTAAATGATACTGTAGAAGTATTCAACAATGGTAGACATGTTGATGTAGTTATTGTAGATGACCCTGTATCTTGGGATAGTCAAGAGTGGTATAGTCAGTCAGCACCAGGACAAACTAGATTTGTTCAGTATCAATGGTTCAATGAGTTGAACACTGCTGTTGGATCTATTGATGATGATGGTCAAACACTTCCAACAGGAACAATTACATATCTTGATAACCTCAACACACCACAATATCATGGTATTCATGTAACTGGAACTGCTGCTGGTCAGTATTATGGGTGGGCACCTGAAGCAAATATCTATAACATAGCAGTAACAGATACGTGGGTTAGTGGTCAATCAATGCCTGCCCTTCTTATCTTTGATTACTTAAGAGCATTTCATTTAAATAAAGCAGTCAATCCAGAAACTGGATTTAGAAATCCTACTATTACTAACCATAGTTATGGTGGCATTCATTACATGCCAGACAAAGGAACTGATGGTGAGGGAAATACTATTTACAGATTAGATTTTCCTGACTTAGTTGCTGTGCATTTTCGTGGAGTTACATATGATGCTAATACTCCTGGACCTTCTGGTTGGACTGAAGCTGGAGTAGCAGCAGATTTTGGTGTGAGAATTGGTGTTTCAACTTATCCCGCATATAGTTCTTCTGTTGCTGCTGATGTTCAGGATGCGATTGATGATGGTGTTGTAGTTGTAGGTGCTGCTGGTAATGATAACTTGCTGATGGCAGAAGTAGGAGATCAAGATTACAATAATTACCTTGTAATTTTTAAAGACAATGAGAACTTCTCTTTCTATTACAATCGAGGAGCATGGCCTAATACTCCCGACAGCGGTGCTATTAATGTAGGTGCTCTATCAGATCACTCTGATTTTAGAAGATCTACTTACACCATGTTTGGACCCGCTGTTGATGTCTTCGCCCCTGGTGATCTAATTCTCTCTGCTTATGGTAACACTGGAGCTCCAGATTCAAAATATGGTGGCGGTGGAAATTATTACCAGGCAATTAGTGGTACTAGTATGGCATCACCTCAAGTTTGTGGTGTGCTTGCCTGTCTTGCTACTGGAAAGGAAAGATTTACACAAGCAGATTCATTAGGATATTTGAATCAATTTAGTATCAATGGTGACATGACATTTGATGTTGCTGGTGGTGGATTGGATGATAATTCTTGTCGTCAAGGTAGTCTTAATAAGTATCTTCGCATTGAAAATCCAAAACCAGTTATTGGTTACTTTAGTGAAACGAAAGGGAATAGAACTTCTGGTATGACATTCCCCAGACCAAATGTATATCACACACCTGTGTATGTCCCGCCAACTACATACATTATTACTGTCGCTAACAATGGATCTAGTGGATACTTATTAACTGGTGGTGATAGAGACGGAACATTTACGAGTTCGCAAAATCAATCTCTTACAGTTAAGCAGGGAGATATCCTTCAGTTTGAAGTGAGTGTTGCTGGTCATCCTTTCTGGATTAAGGATACCTATTTCACAGGAACTGGTTTCGAAGTAGATGTTACTACTACAACTAACAATGGTGCGACCAGTGGTACTATTACGTGGAACACAACAACAATAACTCCTGGAACATATTATTATATTTGTCAGTTCCATTCTTCTATGGGATCGAGCATTACAGTAGAGGCATAAATAATCCAGAGCACTAGTACCCACTTGGTAAGTTAAATGGCTGATCGTTTTCCGTTAATTGTTAATTCGATTTCCAAAAAGATCGAAGAACTTGTATCAGGTGACAACTTAGAACTAACTGGTAACGGTATCATTATCAGTGGGGACACTGGTGCTGGGAAATATCTTAAGAGTGATGGAACACTTGTTTCCTGGGATTCTCCTGGTGATGTATACCTTACCCAGACACAAACTCTTACGAACAAAACTCTAGAAACGTGTACTATTTCTGGAACAAATAATACACTAACCAACATTCCAAATAGTGCTCTTGTAAACTCTGGAATTACGGTCAACGGAACTACTATTGCTCTTGGTGGATCTGTAGTAACACCTGATAACAACACAACCTATAGTGTCTCTGTTGTTGATGGACTAGCAGCGACAGAAAAAATTATTCGTTTAACATCTGGTGGTAATGCTGGTGCGGGAGTTGATGATGAGGTAAGCATTGTCGCAGGAACTAACGTAACTCTATCCAGAACTGGTGATGCTATTACTATCAATTCAAGTTATGTAGATACTGATACTGTCACCCGCTTACAGTCAGCAACTGGCGGTGCGCTTGTATCTGGTGATGTAACGATTGCTGCTTCTGGTTCATCTACAGTATCGCAGGCTGGTAATACTATTACTATTAGTTCTACTTACGTAGATACTATTACTAGACTACGTGCAACAACTGGTCAGGTCTTTACATCTGATGATTTTACTTTCCTTGCTGGTGGTGCTACCACAGTAACTCAGGCAGTGGATGGCAATGGTGATCCTACTATTACATATAGTTCTACTGATACAATCACTAGAGTAAAGGGTGGTGCTGCTGGATCATTCAATTCTGGTGACATTGAAATTACTGGTGCTGGTGCTACAACGGTAACGCAGTCTGGAAATACTGTTACAGTTTCTTCTACTGATAATGATACTGTTACTAGAGTCAGAGGCACAACATCAGGAACACTTACATCTGGCGACATTACTTTCATTGCTTCTGGTGCTACATCTATTACTCAGACTGGAAGTACAATTGAAATTTCGTCAGTCAACACTGATACTGGTGCTACCCTTAATGCTAGTGGTGGTTTGATTCTTCAGGGAAATAATTTCCGAATGAGAGGTTATAATAACTTCTCGGATAACACCGTAATGAAGTGGGACAATAGTAACCAGCAACTAGTAGATAGTATTATCGAAGATGATGGTTCTACTGTAACTATTGGTGGTGACTTGGTTGTTAGTGGAACAACTACTACGATTGACTCAACTACAATTAAGGTAGCAGATAATAACATTGAGTTGAGAAAAGGCAATAACCTTGTCGGTTCTGATGGTGGTATCACTGTTAACAGAACTACAGATTCTAACGGTAATGTTACGGCATTTAGTTCTTTTGAGTGGTATGAAACTGGAAACTATTGGAGAACTTATAATGGTTCGACAGCGGACAGGGTAGTAACAGAAGATGCTGTTCAAATTCTAATTAACAAAACTCTAACAGCACCAACACTAGACTCTCCATCTCTTGGCGTTGCTACTGCTACATCCATTAATGGTCTTACAATTACACCAACAGCATCTGGTGTTCTAACCATTGCTAATGCCAAAACATTTACTGTAAACAATACTCTTACATTAACAGGAACTGATAGTTCTACCGTTGACTTTAGAAATGGTGGATCTGTTGCTTATACTTCTGACACCCTGGCGGTATTTGCTTCTACAACTTCTACTCAGTTGAGAGGTATTATTACTGATAGTACAGGTGTTGGTACTCTTGTGTTCAACACAAACCCAATTTTCCTTACCAGTGTTACAACAAACAGCACATCCTTTGATGTGTTCAACAGCACTGCTACTACAGTTAATGCTTTTGGTGCGGCGACAGCACTAACAATGTCTATAACGGGCGGTACTACAACTATTCGTGGTAACCTAGATGTAGATGAAGACGCAACATTTGGCACGGTTGTTGGTGATACATTTACAGTTAATGGCACACCAGACTTTGTAAACTCTGACATTATTATCCGTGGTACATCTGCTAATCCAATTAAAGTTGGTAGAGGCGGTAATGCCATTGCTTCTAACACTCGTGTTGGTTTTAGTGCTCTAGAGAACAACACAACTGGTTCTCAGAATACAGCGTTTGGTTTTGAAGCAGGATTAACAAACAACAGTGGTGCTGCTAACACTGTGCTTGGATATCGAGCAATGAGAAATGGTGGCATCGCATCTGAGAACGTTGCCATCGGTAAAGATTCGATGCTCGCAAACCTCAGTGGTGATCAGAATGTTTGCGTGGGTGTTCTTGCTGGTGGAACATTAGAAACATCTAATGCTAATGTATACATCGGACACTATGCTGGTTATGGTGCTACTGGAACTGGCAACGTTCTAATTGGTCCAGCAGATACAGAGGATTCTACTAGTGCTACCTATGCTCCTCCATCTGCTACTGGTGATAGACAACTTGTTATTGGATCTGGCACAGAAACATGGGTACAAGGAGACCAGTTCTTTAATGTAACACTACCAAATGATCTGTCTGTTGGTGGTGCCGTTACTATTGAAGGTAACCTCACGGTTAATGGAGTCACCACTACTATTAACAGTTCTACTCTGACTGTAGATGACAAGACAATTGAACTTGCTTCAGTACAGCAAGAACAGTTTAGTGCTTCCATTACAAACAACAGTGTTAATGTTTCCAACATCACTCCTGTTGATGGACTGATTGTTGGTATGCAGGTCTCAATTGTTACTGCTGGTATTAGTGTTCCTGCTGGCACTATCATTGCTTCAATTGACTATGCTGCTAGAACTGCTGTATTGAATCAACCAGTCTCTGGAACAACTGGTAGCGCAGTGTTCAATGCTAATGGTCCATTTGATACCTCAGCTGATGGAGCAGGTGTTGTTGTCAAGGGAACCACAGACAAGACAATCACATGGACTGATGCTACTGATGCTTGGACACTTTCTGAGCACGTTGATATTCCACAAGCAAAAGAATATAGAATTGGTAACGTACTAGTTGCTAGTAACGGACAAATTGGTCCATCTACTGGTGCTTGGGCTTTGGGTGCGGGTGTTCTATCATCTTCACTAACTTCTATTGGTACATTGACTTCTCTGACAGTCAATGGTAACGGTGATTTTAGTGGTGGCACTGGATTCCTAAGACTTCCTAATGGTGATAACTCAGAGCAACCAGGACAAACTGGCGCACCAACAGCAGAAGCGGGAATGTTGCGTTGGAACACTGATAGCACTTCATTCGAAGGATATGACGGAAATGCTTGGGGTAAGATCGGTGGCGGAGCGGCAGTTTCTGCTACTGCTCCTAGTGGTGCTAATTCTGGAGACCTCTGGTATGATTCAGATCTCGGTAGAATGTTCATTTATTATGTTGAGGGTAATGGTAATGCTAACTGGATTGACTCATCGCCAAACGGAGTTCCAACTGATCTAACTGTTGAGGGATTTACTAACCTAAAAGGAAATCTAGTTGTTGGAGATGTTCCACCATGGACTGTAACTGGTGGAAATTATACAAACGTTTCTATTTCTGGTGCCGATGCTTCTTCGTCTGGTTTCCTTTGGTTAGGAAATGGTGCTGCTACTAGTAATGCTGATTTTGACTTAGGTAGAATTAATTATTTGAATGGTTCAACTATAGTAGCTCAAATTAAAGGTACTACACAAACAGGTGCTAATGATGATGGTAGAATTTCTTTCTTCACAAAAGAAACAGGACAAACTATCACAGAAAGATTGCGTATAAGTTCTGTTGGAAACATTACTCCTGGTGCTGATGCTACACAAGATCTTGGTTCAGCATCACTACGCTTTGCCAACATCTACTCTGCTGACCTTCAACTATCTAACGAGGGTGGTGCTAATGATGTTGATGGAACCTGGGGTCAATACACAATCCAAGAGGGTGAAGATGACCTCTTCCTAATAAATAGAAGAAGCGGTAAGAAGTATAAGTTCATGCTTCAGGAGGTTCAGTGATGCCAGCACAAGTAGGCACTACAACTGGAACTATTTTCAGAGGAGATAGAACGAAACTTCCTACTGGAACAACTGATCCTTCTACTGCTGAGGAAGGAGATCTGTTTTATAATACTGATACAAATAAAGTCAGAGTCTATGATGGTTCTGACTGGTCCGATTTAAACTAAGAGAGATATGTCACCACTAATCGTTGGAAGCAATAGCGAAGGTAGCGAGGGTAGATCCGATAGACTGGGATTGCCTGTAGGGACATCGGATCCTGGTACAGCAGAAGCTGGTGATCTGTATTACAAAACGGACACTAATAAGATTAGATATTATGATGGAACTCAGTGGAACGACCTCGCTGCTGGTGGCGGAGGCGGCGGAGGCGGCGACGGCGGCGGTGGCACTACTGCTATTGTTAACAACAGTTTGAGATTTGATGATGATACATCAGCATATCTTTACAGAACTCCTGGTAGTGCTGGAAATGGTAATAACTGGACATATAGCACTTGGATAAAACTAAGTGATATAAGTGGAGATAATTTTTTATTTGGAGCAGGTCAACAATCCACAAATGATGGTATCTATAGTTGGTTTAGAATTACTAACGGAGAGTTTCAATTTAGACAGTGGGTTGGTGGTGTTCTTACTTACTATGAGAGCACACCTACATTCCGCGATCCTTCTGCTTGGTATCATATAGTATTGGTATATGATTCACCAAATAATGCAGCAAACGAGCGTTTTAGACTTTATGTTAATGGTAAAAGAGTAGATGAGTGGGACACAAGAACTAACCCAGCACAAAATGCTACTTCTCATATCAATAGCACTAAGAGACATCAAATTGGTCTCCCATATGATGGTGGTAATGATCAATCTGGCGCACGATTTAGAGGACTGATGGCAGAAACCCATCTGGTTGATGGATTGAGTCTTGGACCTGCGAGTTTTGGTGAAACTGATTCTACAACAGGGGTTTGGAATCCTAAAGAGTTCACAGGAACCAGTATCAATGATGGAACCACTTGGAGTAATTCTTCATCCGATCCAAATAGTGTTAAGTCAAATGGTGCTGCTAGTGCTTTGTTTTCTGGTAATCTTACTAGTGGTGGTATAACGCTTGGACAGGGTTCATACTATACTGCTCTTGACGGAGTTTCTATTACTTGTCACAAATCTGTTTCGTGTTGGATGGCAAATGGTGCTAGCACTGCTACAATGAGAATCAATGGCAATGATGCTCTTAAAGTAGAAGCACAAAGCACAACAAATCAATGGGTGACTCTTGACTTTACTGGAACAATTACCAAAATTGAACTTGGTTATCTTGGTGGTAGTGGAAGTAGTAATAATTTCTATGCTCTAGAAGTTGATGGACAAGTTCTTAGGGATGGAGTTACAGAAACCCATTCTTATGGAACAAATGGTTTCCGTATTGATTATGGAAAAGATAGTTATATTGGTTATGACTGTAGTACACTTAATAACCACTACACACCATATAATCTATTTAAAAATTCGGTGACTGCAACATCTGGGTGGACTGTTATTGGAGATGGAATATCTCAACTAACAGCACCAACTAATGGATCTGCACCAACAAACAAATACTATCTCAATGGTGGAACTAATGGAACTTTAACTTTCTCTCCTCCTATTAAAGCACAAACATCTATAGAATTTTACGCATATACAGATGGAGCAACAGGTGCTACTGCCTCTCCTGATGGTGGTACAGCAGTTAATATTGGTGGTGGTGGTGCTAATAGTTGGAATTTTGTATATAATAATTTGAATGTTACTGAGTTGACTGAACTAGCAATTACTGGAATTGCTGGAGGAACATTCCAAGCTGCTGGTTTTAGAGTAGATGGTGTGTGGTATCCAATCGCATATGATAGTGCGGAAGTTGATATCATGACTGACTCTCCTAATAATGGCACGGCATCTACTGGCGCTGATCCTGGTGGATCTGTTGTAGGAAATTATTCGGTATTAAATACTTTGAATTCATATTCAAACACTAAACTCAGTAAGGGTAACCTTCGCATTAACTCTGACAATAACTGGGGTTCTTGTCACTCTACACTTGCTTTTGCTTCAGGCAAATATTATTATGAATTTACAGCAGATTCTGCTCAATATGTTTACATGGGAGTAGCTGTTACAGATCACCTTCCTACTCAGTATCCTAGTCAAGGTATATCGTGGGCGTATCTAAACGATGGTAATTGTTACTACAATCAATTAGGTGCTGGTGCTCAAACGGTAAACACTGGCACAGCAATAGGCAATGGTGATTGTATTGGTTGTGCGATTGATATGGATTCTGGGAAAATTTGGTGGTCTAGAAATGGATCATGGCTTAGCAATGGAAGTGGTACTGGCGACCCAGCAACTGGTGCTAATCCAGTGTTTACTAACCTTCCAGTTGGTACGCATATCTCTGCTGCTGTAGATGTCTATGGTAATAGTGGAACGGTAAACTTTGGACAGACAAAATTTAAGTATGCTGCTCCCACAGGTTTCAAGTCTCTATGTAGTACAAATCTTCCTACACCAGCGATTTCAAAACCTTCTAATCATGTTGATGCGAAACCTTACTTTGGAACTAGTGCTACTAACCCACAAGCACTTGGATTTACTCCAGATCTAGTTCTTCTTAAGAGGCGTACAGGTGGTAATGCAAAGGGCATGTTCTTTGATCAATTTAGAGGTGCATCAAATGCGATGTACATAACTGATGCAGATGGCAACACTACAAATCAACAACTTGCATCTTTTACTGCTGATAACAATTCTCTTACCACTAATGGATTTTCTCTTGCTGGATCAAGTGGATTTATTAATCTTGATGGAGCAGATTACGCAGCGTGGGCTTGGGATGCTGGTGAGTCAAGTAATTCAGTAAGTGTTGGTGGTCTGAATACTTCTGCTTACAACCAAGCTTATACATGGAGTAATTCTTTAAGTTCAAGCTCGGGATTTAGAGGTCCCGAACCTGCGACTAATGCTTTTGACGGCAGCACTAGCACCGTTGCCTCTGCAGTTGATAATGGAACAATTACTTTTACATCTCCTGAAGCGGTTCCGCCTGGTTCAACTATCAGGGTGTGGGTAAATGGTGGAAACCACGATTGTACTGTAAATGGTGGCGTAGAACAAAATATCGCTGCTGGATTGTGGGTAGATCTTGAGTACACCAATCAAACTAATAGCACTTTCGTCCTTACAGTTAAACGAGATACATCTGCTGATACTGGACTTAGAGCTGTTCAGATTAATGGCAGAATTCTTGCTAATACTAGCGTAACACCAAGCACTAACTACCCATCAATAGCTACAAGTTATCGCGCCACACCTTCTGCTGGATGCTCTGTTGTATCTTATAGTGGTGTAGATACTCCATCAGTTAATACCGTTGCTCATGGTTTGGATAAAAGTCCTGAACTTTATATAATTAAGAAGTATACAAGTACATCTGCACTGGGGTGGATTGTTAACACAACAGTGATTGATGGCAGTGTTGACTATGCGGTATTGAATACAAACGTTGCTAAAGCTGATCAAGGATCTCCTTGGTATACACGACCAACACCGTATTACTTTACATTAGGTGCTAACGACAGCAATACATGTGATGCTGGTCAGAGTTATGTTGCTTACTGTTTCCATTCTGTAGAAGGGTTTAGTAAGATTGGAACGTTCCAAAATGTTTCTGATAACTCAGGCGCATTTGTATACTGCGGATTCAAACCGAGGGTAATTCTTGCCAAGAACATGGTTGACCTTGGTGGTCAAACTGGTATTGGTGATTGGATGATTTATGACACCGCTAGAAATCCCTACAATGGAACAGGTGATCAGAATACAATTGCTCTTAACGAACCAAATGAAGAAGATGGTTTTTATGGTGCTACTCAAGCTACGATAGATATTTTATCTAATGGATTTAAGATTAGACACTATGGCAGTTCTCCTCTTGGAGATCCTAGTAGACTATTCTGGTTTGCGGCATGGGCAGAGAATCCATTCGCTCTTAACTCGCGTGCCGTATAGATAAATAGATCTGGAGACACTAGATCTACTGAAGAAAAATGCCAATTTCATTTCCCACAAGTCCTGCTAATGGTGACACACATGTAATTGGATCCATCACGTATCAGTATGATTCTACTGATGACAAGTGGATTGGTCTAGGTGTTACTCCCGCAGATAGATTGGTTGAGGGTAGCAATAGTCTTGAGATTAACGCTAACAATGATCTAGTTTGGAGTGGTGATAGTGTTCTTCTAGGAACAGCAACTGCTAATGTCAACGATAGACTTACCATTCACGATCCTGGCAGTGCTTTCATGTCTATTAGATCAGATGTAGCTTCTGATGGTAATAGTCAA
>BCSF01000646.1_pt1 | contig 12914 bp, 4 predicted proteins | sample 1016431 | NCBI WGS metagenome assembly BCSF01 (sample SAMD00045685;SAMD00045686;SAMD00045687;SAMD00045688;SAMD00045689;SAMD00045690;SAMD00045691;SAMD00045692;SAMD00045684;SAMD00045690;SAMD00045691;SAMD00045692;SAMD00045684;SAMD00045685;SAMD00045686;SAMD00045687;SAMD00045688;SAMD00045689, study...
GTACCTGCAGTAGGTTGATTGATGTTAAAGGTAGTATCTAGATCAGCTGCAGCACCATCAACATTAGACGTAAAGATTGCATTAGGTGATTGACCATCAGCAATCAAAGAGAACGTACCAAAGTCAGTAGTAGATGCAGCAAGGTTAGCTTGACCACCATTTAAACAAGCAATGTGGAAGTGGTTGAAGAATGCATAGCTACTGGTGATCTGTGCGTAACCATTGTTAGTAACAAAGATACCAGGACCATTAAGTCCAACGTGGGTGTAGCTATCAGCAACCATTGAACGTAGTGGAGAGTCAGCTGCAACAGTAGAACCGTCAACCAGCAGACCACCACCAGTCACTGCAGAAGTAGTGTCTCCTGCAAAACCACCACCAGGGCTGATGAAATTAAGGTCACTATTATCAATACCAGAATCAGAGAAGTTAGTACAATTCTGAATATAAGGAGATTTGGTAATAGTTGCACCAGCATAAAATGCAAAGTTCCAACCTTGAGTAGGTGGCAGACCGTGAGTAGCATCAGTGTATAACGAGCCTGCATCACCACGGGTACCGCTAGCTTTAACACCAGTCAGCGTCAAGTTAGCAACATACGAACCACTGTTCAACTCAAACAATGTGTTGGTTTCAGTAGCTTGTGTTGGGTGTACAATACAGCTACGAAGTGCTTGACCAATAATAGAAACGTTTTTCTTTTGGATTTGAATTGGTGCAGCTTCTTGATACACACCAGCAGCAACAATAACAACACTACCATCACCATAGGTAGCATCACCGTTGATTTGATTGATGGCTGCTTTAATGGTCTGTTTAGGGCGGCTAATACGGTGACCGTCGTTAGCATCATCGCCACTGGTTGCATCAACATAGACAACCTTAGGCTGGTTAGTAAAGGTACCACCAGAAGTGATACCGACCCAAGCACTACCACTCCAAACAGAAAGGGTCAGGTCATCATCAGGGTCAACCCAAACCTGACCAGCACCAACACCATCAGTAGTAGCAGGTGCTACGTTTTGATAGTAATTATTGAACCTTCGAGTCAGCGCTTGAGCAGTAAAAAGATTGTTGTCAGTACCAACAACATCAGGATCTGCAATTTGATCAGCTAGTTGAATCTGATCTGCATCTTTAATCTTGTCAAAGTCAATACTATTATCAGCAAGACCAAGGGTAATGGTACCGTCACCATCATCAGTAACGGTAATACCAGTACCATCAGTACCAATGTCAGACGTAATGACTTCATCAATACGATTTTCAATAGCCTGAGTGGTTGCAATAGTATCGTCACTAGCAGACCAAACTTCAGCGCTAGTAATAGTTTCGTTCAGTTCATCTTGAAAACGAGCGTCTAGTGCTGCAGTGGTGGCAATGTGATCATCATCGCTTACCCAAGCTTCAGTACTAAGAATAGTCTCTGCTGCTTCATCTTGGAAGCGGGCATCCATAGCAGCAGTGGTAGCAATTTGAGCATCACTACTAACCCAAGGTTCATCACTATGGATGGTTTCAGTTTCTGTGTTCCAAGTAAGGTTTGCAATCTCTTGGACTGCAAAGTTGTTTTGGGTAAAGTTATCGTTTAAATCCTCTGCTTTAATAGCTGACCCTGCAAAGAAGGTAGCTTTCAGCGTTTCAATGTTAGTATCACGGAAGATACGGATACGTGCATTGTTAGCAGGGGCAGTATCAAAGCTAAGGGTGGTAGCGTTGGCAAAGGTAAAATCAGTTGTCTCAGTTTCGTTAATACTAGCCTTAACGTCACTCTGTTCAATGTATTCAAATGTAAAGGCGTAATTAGTTGTTGAACCGTCGCCTGTAAAAGTATTTTCAGTTGTAGCCATAACGCTTTAATTAGGGGTTTGCATGTTGGCGGAGCTTTTCTAATTCCAATTGTTCTTGCACTTTACGTTGGCGTCTTTGAGCTTCTGGATAATTACCTTGCTCAACAGCCTTATTTACCCATTTTTGACCTCGTGTTTGAATACGAATGTCAGCATATTCCTCGTTGTTTTCAATGATGTACTCCGCTGCTTCTTTGGCTTTACGGGTAATTTTATTTAATTCTCGATAAAGAGGAGATTTACCTTCTAAAATAGCAATTTGAGAATCTTTTACCGATGGATTACGACGAGCAGCACGCAACATCTCTATCTCTTTGTTATAGACTTCGTTGCGGCTCATCTCATCGATTTTTTTCCACAACTCCATCTTGCCAATGATTCTACCTATCTCTTCACGCATTTCAGGTGTGTACTCATAACCATCAGAATGGGTTTTAATAAAATCAAATCCATCCCAACCAGTGTTATAAAGCCATTCACGCCAAGGTTCACCACCATCAGAAACTTTAATAGGTGACAAAGCATTTAGTGCTCGCAGGAAAGGATTGTCAATTTCATTAATGGGATTGCCTGTCCAATAATCAATACGAACTGGTAGCGTGCTAGATGCACCAGGGATTCGATTGGCAATATAACCAATCATATCATTGTAAATATCTTTTTGTGCGTTAGTAATTGCTTGAGAAACAACACCTAAAGCACCGGACATAGGCACAGAAGCACGGACATTTTGAGCAACAAAGCGGGTCATAGCAGCCTCATCACCGTTAATGGCTTTAAGAATGGGCTCAACACCTTGCAAGGGTGTGTTATTTAACCAAGTTGCAGCCAAGGTCCACATCAATTGACCGCCAATATGTTCTGCGTAATCAGGTCCAAGGTCATTTTGATAATGTGCGATGTCACCAATAATGGTCAACAAAGGATCAAGAGGTACAATACCAGCAAAAGAAATCCACTTATTACCAACTTTAATGGTTTTTTCTTGGTAATTGTAGTTGTCTTTCAACTTTTTACGCTCACTACCATTAACAGGACCGTTACCACGAATATTACCTTGTATGGCATATTGATAAAGAACACTGACAGTTATAGCACTTAAAGCAAGGCGGCCACGGTATTCAGCTTGCAGATTTTTATAAATCGCCATTGCATTAGGCGTCTTGTCAAAATCTTTAATTCCATGTGCAGCCAAAGCAATCTTGATCTTATCAATATCATCACCAGCAGTAAGCACTTTACCGTACTTCGTTATGCCAGGAATAACAGCAATCGGTGTGTAAGAAAGACCAATTTTAATACCGTTCATCGATGTTCGGGGGAACATGAACAGCGTTTTAAGAAGAGGAACATTTTGTCCAGCTTTATTGAAAAAGCTAGCAACATTGTCATCGAGGTTCAAGGCAATTTCACCTGACATGTTCCTTACAGCTTCATCTGTAAGAACACCTTGAGCATCAAACATTTTGCTGTAATGTTTCTTTTCTGCTTCTAATAGCAGCTCAGGTGTTACAGAACCATATTTACTGAACACATCGTCATATGCACGATACCGTGAAACAGCAGTAGCCATAAATGTATCAGTACCAGCATCAATACCAGACATAAGTGTCTGACCGTAACGCATAAAAGGCATTTGACTGATGTCATACATAGCCTTTGCCATTTTGTACTGAGCTAACATTCCAAAGTTACCTTCCTTTTCCCACATCGGAACCATGGCGTCCAATGTTTCCCATTTAGCATCTTCTTTGATTACGTAGTCGCGACGGATTGTACGTTCAAAAGATTTGGGATCAGTGTGTACTTGTTTAATGCGAACAATTGCATCTTCCAAAGCACGGTGCATGGTTTGACGTGTAGCACTGTGGTAATAGAGAGTCCGTTTGATAGGCTCCATATCACCTTTTACCATTGCTTCAATACCATGACCAAGCATACTGGTCAGGTATTTGTTAATAACTTGAGCACCATTGCCAAGAAAAGCACGTCCAGCAGCAAGACCGCTCAACACGTTGTTGTAACGAATTGCCCAAAAACCTTTGGCAAACATATTCAGTTCACCAGGATCTGGACTTACAACAAGACCCTTAGGGCTAATTTGTTTACGTGCCCAGGCGTACATCTTGGAGATTGTATCAACATCACCATTACTCATTGCAAATGCATTGAGCATTGGTCGAATGGCTTCAGGGTTTTCTTGTCTTAAGGTTTCAATAGTTTGACGGAACTGTTTCACACTCGCTGTGCGTTGTGCAAATACTTCATCAAACTCAGCTTTCAACGAAAGACCAAGATAATCAGGGTCAGGTGCTTCTTGCAGTAATTTAATAGCACTTTGTTTTTGCTTTAAACTCCAACCTGCAATGTATTTATTAAGACCATGCTCAACCATTAGAAATTCTAATTTATCAAGCACCATCTCCATAACACGGTCATCATCAGCTAATTCTGCAAATCGATTAAGACCTGCTGAAAATGACGTAATCTCACGTCCAAAGGTGTCCATCAATCGAGCACTAGACTCAGTAACTTCACGACCAAGATAAAGATTTACCAGATCATTGATAGCTACAGCAGATGCAAGAGTTTGCTTTTCATTAAAGTAATAGACAGGAACGTCATTACCAAACTCATCTTGCAGAACTTTACGATCCATAGTTGGGATAAACTTATTCCGCAACAACGCAGGATCTGTTACTGGCGTCATGATGTCGGTATAAACATCCCAAGGCACTTCTTTCATTTGCCTTGCAGAAATCCTAAAGCCGTTAATAGTGGCGTCAAATTTACCTGCATCACGTGCACTTTCTGCTAGACCAGCAACTGCATTACGTGTGCCACCTTTAAGATTCAGTGCATCTTTCATAAAAGGTTCAGACAACACAGGTGCAGGGTCACCAGTAGATACACCAGTTTTAATTGCAGCAACATCAGCCATGTTGCGTGCAACACTAGCTGGAGGAATTGTCTGCACAGCCAATGCACCAGGACGTACAAGATATGGTGTGATGAAAGGGTCCACGGTAGCAACCGGTGCTTCTAACCTACGAATTGCCTCTTCATCAATTTGCACTTGACGACTAGCTTCAGCTTGCTCAAGTTTAATTTCAAGGTCAGTGCCTCGTCTTGCTTCAGTGTAACCTGCTTCATTCATTTGTGAAAGCAGTGTATCCCTAGCTTCTTTAAACCTTTTTGCATCAGCAGGCGTATCAGCCATACGAATAGCTTCTTCCAGTAGTGCAATATTTTCTACACTTTCAGGATCAAGCTTGGCAATTTCAGATGCTTTATGTGCTGTAGATTTGGCATCTTTTGGTTGGAACCATTTAAGTACTTTTGTACCGCTACCAACCATATACCCCAACAAGTCACCAACAAAACTAAACCCGACACTGTCAAGCATGTTTTTGTATCTACGTACTTCAGAAGAATCGCTATCTAAAGTACGTAGTGCCTCAGGAATAGGCAGTGATCCATTCGGTCCAAATGTATCAGGAAAATTTTCTGCAAGACTAGCAAATGTGTTATCTTCCAGACCTTGATCACTGACACCGATTACAGCAGCATCAATACCCGCTGAACCAGTAACGCCAATAGCACCTTTAAGTAGATTACCGATTTGCATACCACGGATACCATTACTCAGGACACCCACACCAACCATAGTAGGAATAACAACACTCGAAAAGTTACGAATCTTTTGAATGTAGTCATTCTCAAATTTAGTCAGTTCATCATACTGATCATCCAAATATTGCAGATTATTAGCAAATCCAGGGATATACTTTGTTGGAGGAAGCAAAGAACCAGTAGTAACTGCATGATCAATTCCAAAGTCAATAAGACTAATAGGAATAGCAGCAGCAAGTTCAGCAGCAGCCCTGGGGTCTTCTGCAAAGGCTGCCATATCTGCATCTGCACCCCCGCCCAATTGACGACGGTTCCATTCATCACGGCTCATGCCTTGTTTGGCATAATAAGAATAATCTTTTGATGGATCAAAGACAGCATCTACTTGAGGTTGTTGTACCTCTTCTTCATCTTCTTCATCTTCTTCAGGAAATGAAGATTCTTCCAATTGATTTACCGCATTGAATCTTGCTTCACGCTCTTCAATAAGACCTTGAATAGATTCTGCGTGTGCTTGTTGTTCTAGATCTTCTTCGTTCATTGTCCTCCTCGCTGGTACATATTCCAAATGTTAGTTGTATAATCACGGAATGAAGGATATGCAATTCCATTATAATATTGAGGCGCGGGGTCATCATAAAGATGATTGTTGCCTCGACCTCCATACCACTCAGCGGCAGCACGACGAATCATAATTTCACCAGCATAACCTTGCTGTGCATAATAAGAAAGCATATCTCTAAACCTTCCATTAATAACAGCTTCTTGAGCTTCTGGATTATTACGAAACTCATGTGTAGACAATGAACGTCCGTAATACTGTCTAGTCCAACTAGCTACATTACCTGGCATTACTTGTCCGATACCAATTGCACCGCTATGAGGATTAACGGCACCATAACTAGCACCAGATTCTTGAGTAATGATTGCATTACGGAACCTAGTAACTGGGGTTTGTTCTCCTGTCAAAGCGACATAACTAGGATTCATAAATACAGGGGCACGAGAACCACCGTAAGTAAGCAAAGTAGCCCTTGCTTGATCATGTCTTGTCCTAATGCTTCGGATGAATCGTTCTGCTTGAGGATCATCCGTTGCTTTGAGAAGATCAGCCTGTGGACCGGGGGATAGACGCTCTGTATATCCTCCGACCTTTTCTAATTGAATGTTTAGAAGTTCAGCAGGTGTACGTTTTTGTACATCAAATTTTGCAATGTCCCTATAAATAGCAGGAATATTGACTGGTTGATTGTTTTGAATTTGCATACGGATAGAATCTAGCAACGATTGATCGATAAATAGTTGCGTGTTAATGAGATTTGGATTTGCTTTATAAGCCTCCAATAAGCTTCTTTTGGTCTTTAGTGGAACAACAGGAACTCCTTTTGTGTATCTACCTGCTTGAGGTGAAAATTCTGGAAAGTAGGTAGTAGTTGGACTGTCGACATTAGTAGAGTATTCTTGTGTTTTAAACTTACCTTTTTTGTCAGTAATTAAACTTCGAACATAAAGAAGTGCTTCGTTATTAGCTTTTTCAGGAGACACGCTTTCTGCTCGCGCAGCAAATTGCTCATTGTAAAGTTTAAAAGCAAATGCAGTTGCACTTTTAATGCCTGTAAATTCATTGTCAATGGTCTCGCTTCCTAAACTCGTTCTGAGTTCAGTCTGCAGTTCTGACTTAATGTCAGCATCCGTCATGCCCCGTTGCTTACGGATGTCAGCAAGACGAAGTGCCTCAGGACCATACTTATCCCGCAAAGATTTTGGGATGCTGGTGTTTGACAAGTATTCAGGAGTCAGCAAAGATTGCTTTATAAGCGCTTCAATTTCGTCTTCCCAGAATTTATAATTAGAACGAGCTTCAACGCTTTGGTCAGCATAACGCTTGAATTGGTCAATAGGAACACCTAGATTCTGCAGATCTTGCATAATCTTGTCAAAGGTTTCCATATCACCTGCCCAACCTTTGCCATCAAAGTTATTCAAGAATACTCTAGTCTCTTCAATGGTTTGTTGTTTAACTGCTTCCAGTTCTGCCTCTACTATCCTACGATCCTTTGCACGATCTTCGGCTCTTTTTTCATACAAGTTGTCGACGTACTGTGGATACCTTTCATACCAAGACTGACCTTGATCAGTCATAGTATTCATAAGGATGTCTTCTAGCTCCTGGTTGGAGAACAAGCTAGTATCTTCAAGAAGTGTAAACACTGCATTGACACCATCAGTGCGTGTGTTTCTTTGACCCTTTTCGTTGTAACCACGGCTAGCTGCATTAAAATAATTCAGCATAGCTTGGGGTTCTTTCAGCTTGATAAATGCAATTTTATTGTTTTGCAGATCAGTCTGATCTTTTGCAATAATTTCTTGCGTTTCAGCTTGAATAATCTGTTGGTTACGTACTGCACGCATTTCTTTAAACAACGGGTTCAAAAAATCTGCATTAAGTCCATAAAGATTATTAGACTTCAGATACTCAATTTGAAGTTTTTCAAGAAGCTGAGCAGTTTCAACTGCATCGTTAGGTTCCAGCTCAATCAAAGCACGGCTAATAAATTGACCGTAGCCTTCTTTAGCCATCTCAGTAAAAGCTTTAAGGCGGCCAATCTCAGCGCTTTTGTCACCATCTCTGATATGGCGTACCACACGTGCTGGTGCACCAGAAGCTTCAAGTGCTTCTGCAAATGATTGAATACCATCGCTATCTGCAACTAAAGCTTGTAAAGCATTTTCGTAGATAGCTTCACGATCGATGTCAATACCTTCAGCGATTGCTTGATTGTATGCGGCATCCATCTGTGCTTCATCAACAGCATCTTTAATGCCAATCAGTTTTTCTGCCAGTTTGGGGGACATAGCAGCAAGGGCTTGCTTTTGTGTGTAAGACGCTTGCTCCCTTTTACTGGTTTGTTCAATAGCATTGATTCTGCGCTGTGAATCTTCTTGTTGAACACGTTGATTTTGCTTGATAGCTTCACGTCTAGCTGCATAGTACGTATCTTCAATGCGCTGGTTTTCAGCTAGGTTTGCTTGTTCACGTTGGAATTTACGCTCTAAGTCAGAGATATACTGACCACTGCGTTGAGCTTCTTGTTGCTGTTGTGTTTGTAGGTTACGTATAACCTGTTGGTCACGTTGCTGTTGTTGAGCAAGGACATTGTATGGAACTTTTAATTGTTGAAATCCTTGTCCACGGGCGTACCCCTGGAAAGTTGTTTTAGCCATTTAACCAAAGAATGATTTGTTCAAATTCATACCAGTTGTATTAGCAATACCGAGATTAGATCCAGTGTTAAATCCTGACCTTCCACTAAATGGAATATTAGTTGTCATGGACTGACCAGCATAATTACCGAACTGTCCAAAGTTAGTACCTCCTGGTTGGAACAATTGCGAAACAAGCGGAGTGACTGCCGCTGCCACGTCTGGAAGTTGCTTAGCGAATGCATTAGCCCATCCACCTCCAGCACCACCTGTAGCAGAAGCCATTGCACCTTTGATAGGTTTAGGTCCGAAGTCAAATTCCTGCAGTTCACGGGGATATTGATACTCAGTGAGCGGAGTTTTAAAGGGTATGACAGGTGCCGGGATTTCATCAGGCGGCAACATACGTGCTGAGAATGCATTCAAATCAGCTTGCAGATGTTGCATGTCGATTTGACGCAGTGCGGCTGCAGCGTTTGTTTGAAGACTGACAAGAGATTCAGCCATACCAGCTTGATTCCTACCAAGAGCAGCTAGTTGAGACTGAGCAGCTTTACGTGCAGATCTACCAGCTTGGCCACGTGCTCTAGCAGTTGCCTCACCTAAAAGGTTTTCAAGAATAGAATCCTGATTAGCAAATGCAAATTTTTGAGCTTCTTCTCTTACTGCACGTGCTTGTTGTTCTTTTGCATATGCAGCACCAAATTTGTTTAAAGAAGTATTTGTTGCATAAAGTTGCTCAGATTTAGTGTATTGATCGTTTAACTGCTTTTGCTGTAGGTTTCTAATCTGCAGCGAGTACTGGTAATTTTGTTCAGCAGTAGCATCTTTGTACTGAGCAATGATGCTTTCATTTTTCCTGGCAAGGTCGATAGATCGAATAGCATCATCGCGATTAGCGGTAAGCTGCTCCTTCGTCATTTCCCAGGCTTTTTTATCGTAGCCGTATTGACGCTCTAACGCCCTTTCTTGTGCTTTTTCAGCTTTTTTCTGCGCCTTTTTAGCGCTTCTTTCAGCTTTGTCCTGCTGACTAGCACCGAAAATTGCTGAACCAAGAGTAGTAGCAGCGCCAATAGCTGCACCCCAAGGAAACGGCATAATTAAGTCCTCCTATAGAAACGAGGTGTATATTGTCCTTCCCACATCATTGTGTTAACAGCAACAGGAAAAGGTGAATTGTTAAACATTTTTACTCTAAAGTTCTGTGTACGTTGGTGGATTGGTAAAATGAATACATTATCTGCATTCAATGGAACATCATTAGCCAGATACTCATTAGCTAAGACAGTGGGTTGTACATCAAACCATTCATCAATATACATTACAATTGTTGCATCATCTGCAGGTGCAGTTGTAAATGTAATTGTAGTGTCGTTTGTAAATGTAAAAGCAGTCTCAGCTACTCCATTTACTTTAATTTTTACATCAGACCTATCGACATAATTAAGGTCATTACGATTGAAAGTAAATGCTGTAGTTGATCCATCACCAGTAAAATTGATGCTGTAAGGCATACGACCTTTTTGCTGCAGCTTGAAACTCATCATGCCAGACAATCCAACAGCAAATTTCATACGTGCTACAGTCAGAGAAGCTGTGTAATCAGAGACTTCTGGATTGGGTCTGAAATAGGTGCGTGGTAGCTCTACATCAAAGTTATACTTAAATCCAACAATGACATCATCAGCAACGTCAAGTGCTTTATCTCCGCTAGCAGTGAGGTTCTTGTTAGGAACAACAAAGAAGGTTTCAGTAGCAGGTGAATTAGGTCCGTTAGTATCTGACCCACGTTCAGGAGTTAAAGTAAAGCCAGACTCTACAAACTCTCCACCACTTGTATCACCTTTAAGCACAATAATAGGTGTAAGAGTACTTACATCATTATAAGGGATGTAGCACTTAGTACGCTTGTTAGCAGAGTCGTAAATAACATTAGCCGACGGGATGTTTTTGTATAAATCAATGCTGGGGTTGACTCGTTCTCCTTCGTTACTGACAATGATTGCTTGCTCAGGGCTTTGTGCTAAACTTGCTTTACTCAGTGTAAACTGATCGGCTTGTTTGGTGACCGCATACATTGTGTCAGAATTGACTGCAAGGAATTGAGCAGTACCTGGCATAAGCCAGCTAACCCAAGCCTGCATAATATTCTTTTCTCCGTCATTGTAATAACGGAAGATAAACACTTCATTTAAGCTTTGACCATAAAGACAAAGGAAAGAGTTTTGTGAACTTGCAAGGATGTTATCTACATCTTTTGAAATCCACTCCTTGACTACACGACCAATGTCTAGCACCTGGGGGTTCTCTTGCTGTCCACGTGTGACCATACTGAACACCCGAGAATACCCAGGAGTTTTACTGACAAAATTAATATTAGTTCCAATGTCTACTGGATCTAAAGTCGTATCCATTTCATAATAGGAAAGGGTACGAATAGTAGAAAGAGAGGGCGTAAGAACACCGTTGTCAGAAAACAGGATAAACTGCTCATCACCAGAGAACAGAACCACACCCTGAGGTGTAGGGATTGCTGCGTGCAATGCAGTAGGACGGGTAGAAGAACAACTAATATCAATAGGATCAGCATCAGTTACAACCTGTGCTGAAATATGATAAAAGTTATAGAACTCACCAGATTGGCTCATCGACACATTGTCTTTGGATAGGAAACCAAGACGATTGTTATGGAAAAAACCAGCTGTAATTTTTTGCCCTAAAAAACTAGGGTGTTCATTAGTTTCATCGTCACCAACAAGTCTATCTTCATAAGTAACTTCTCTAAAGACAAATGTATCGACAGCAGTGTTAACAAGTTCATGCGGCATGGTAGATGCATCTAGACCAGGAGATACATCAGGAGCAACAGTCTCTTCCCAATAACCTTCACCACTGACACCATCTTCTGCTACAAATTTTACATAGTAAGTATCTTCAGATTTGTTAGTGTTAATGACTTTAATTACATGATCATGGAAAGATTCAGTTGGAAGTAACGAAACATTATCTACCTGATCCTGGAAAACAAACAAGCTGCTGTTTTTAGGACCACCATGACATTCAATTTTAAATGAACCACTTGACTTTGTAATGGTCAAAGTACGGTTTCGCGCAGTGACAGTAATGCCAGATAAACTTAGTCCATCAATAGCTGATTTAAGATTACCAATTAAATCATCAAAGTCATCGCCACTAGATGGGTTGATTGTAACAGTATTTGGAGTAGAACTGCCATCAAGATAAATAGTTACAGTATAGTCACTACCGTGCGTGACATCATACAAAACAAGTGTAGCCTGCCTGTTAGCATTAAATGCAGGTACAGCCTGAGCTGCTACTGTTTTACTTTTATTGATGATAATACTGGTGTCTTGTACTGTCAGTACTTTGTAGTTATTTTTAGTTGTATCAAGGTAACCTGTTCCATCAGGAAAAGTTACAGTACATGCATTTCCAGTAGTTGCATTCCAAATGTCAATGTCAGTACCTTTAATGACACCTACATATTCTTCGTCATCATCACGATTAATGTAAAACCATTTACCGTCATCGTAAGTTGTGCCAGTGCCTAAGTTTACAATATGTTCAAAGCCAGGTCTTTTAGTAAGTCCATACGTAGGATCAGGGTATCCATTGTAGCACTCACGAACCTGACCAGGAAGTTTTTTGTCATCTGATTGTTTTGATACACCACCCAAATAGTTGGGGATTCGTTGAGTAACTGCTGCCATTAGCGGAATAGTGCTTTGTAAGGTTGATAACTGGAGTACGTATTAGTCGTACCAGGATGACCAAAGAATGTATAATCACCTTGATTACATTCATATTCCATAGCCATTGCTCGGCAATACGCTTCTTTTTGTTGGAGAATTTGGTACTGATTTGCATCACCTACAATACGGCTGGAAACAATAGTTGCAGCCCTTGACGTAATAAAATCTTGAATAGGAACAGGAATGTCAACCCAATCAAACAGCCAAATAACATCACAATCAACACTCTTCGTCCAATCGTAAGTGTGCTTTACTTTATCGTAAAGTTTACCTTGACGACGGATAGCATCATAATCCATGTTTGCAGCATTGTCGGAAAGATCTAGCTGCAGTACATTATTTGGAATGTTAATCTTATTGTTGGTATCAGGAGTAAACTTGTAGTTATACTCTTTGTTAAAAGACCATCCCTCTGCCTGTACTTCCCTGGAGACTTCAAGCAAAGTCTGGTAAG
>BCSF01000647.1_pt1 | contig 12896 bp, 7 predicted proteins | sample 1016431 | NCBI WGS metagenome assembly BCSF01 (sample SAMD00045685;SAMD00045686;SAMD00045687;SAMD00045688;SAMD00045689;SAMD00045690;SAMD00045691;SAMD00045692;SAMD00045684;SAMD00045690;SAMD00045691;SAMD00045692;SAMD00045684;SAMD00045685;SAMD00045686;SAMD00045687;SAMD00045688;SAMD00045689, study...
AATTTCTTGCTTTTTTTCTTATTTATTTTTACCACTAAAATTGGATTAATGTTAAAGAATTAAAAGAGATATTAATTAATGTTGATGTATTTGTTCAAAGAAAATTAAACATGATGGTTTATTATGGTCAAGTTTTAGAATTTAACAAAGATGGCACTTGCGTTTTTCAATGGTGGCAAAACAAAGCACAAAACAAAAAAGATGGTAAATGGGAAGATATTTCAACTCTTATAAAAGATTGCCGTTTCACTGCTATTTATCCACGAATAACTACAGCTACTCTATTTGCTGAAGATTATAAAATAGAACAAATCGCAATATAACTTTACTTTGTCAATATTGTTTGACAATTTCCAAAACTTTCATTAAATAACCTAATATTACATAAGTTGCTCCTTATGTGATGAATAATAACTGGCTAGGTGGCATTTGGTTGAGCAAGTGCCACCATTACACCAGAGAAGGAGTTGTATGTTACATCTAGCAGAAAATAACATTACTCCAGAAGATGATAATAAATCTTCTGTAATAGATTTCATATCTAAAAAAAATATTATTTGCACAAAAAAGGATTGGATTAATATGGACAGAGAGGAAGCTGTCCGTAAAGATTGTGCAGATAGAAAAAAATTAGAAAAACCACTTGGCAACAACAGTAAATATATCTGGTTTGGTATAGGTGTTGCTTCGAATAAGCACATCAGCAATTTTAAGTTTCCATCATTGGCTAAAATTTTTAACTAATGATGCGAATGGTGGCTGTGTTAAAAAAAATCTTTCTGTTCCTCCGTCAAAAGAAAAACACAGCCACTCATATTTCAGGTTTTTGGGAGGCAGAGGAACATAAAATAAAAATTAAAAATGCCGACAACAGATTATAAGATAGATAATAAAAAAGTACCTAGTGTTACAACAATCATCAGTCGTTTTAAAAATGCAACAGGATTAATTATTTGGTCTAACCAATTAGGTTTGCAAGGATTAAACTATTTTGATGAATTAAAAAAAGCAGGCGATACTGGAACTGCATTACATGATTTAGCTGAACTTTATATATTAAAAAAAGATTACGAATTACCAGACGATGACGTAGCGGTACATTGTTTCCAACAATTTATTGATTGGTGGGATAGTTTAGACTGTGAAGTTATTTGGACAGAAAAAAGATATACAAGCAAAAAATTTAATATTGGTGGTTGTCCAGATTTATTAGTTAAAAAAGATGGTCAATATATTCTTGTTGATTTTAAAACTTCAAAAGCAGTCTACTCTGATATGCTTATTCAATTATCTTGCTATGCAGCACTAATAAAAGAAAATGATGGCATAGAAATAGATAGAGCAGTTATTGTTAGATTTCCAAAAGATGATTATGAAACTGAAATAAAGAAATTTTTTAAAGATGTCGATGATTTCAATATTCCTGACTCAAAGACAGTCCCTTTTAATCTTTTAAGAGACAAGCAAGAAATGACACAGAAGTATTTTTATTATTCTTCTTTAATAACCGTCTTATATTCTGAAGTTATGTTCACGGCTTTGAACATGTACAACCACTTTACGCTAGATACTTCAATGACTAAGCAAGCTGCAACACAATACATCAATAATTATATCGATAAAAATATAGATATGTTTCCATCGATAAGAGACAATATTGTACAGATCCTGTTCTCATTGCCATTCCAAGAAGAATACGCTGAAGAGCTGACTGAAATAGCTTCTAAAGCTAATGAGTCAATAGGAAAGTGGCTAAATAACGAATACGGAAGCATCGATAGTTTCTATTCAGAAAACTCCTCAATCATTGATCGTGCAAACAGTCTTTTTATTGAGGTAGTTTTGGAAAGCCAAACACAAAAAAGCGTGAATGACATCTTTGGAAATACAGACAACCTCAAGAATTTACAACAATTATCTTTTCTGGGTAAGTCCCTAACAGACATTCTAGATCCAGAGAGTGAATTTTTCACGCACCCAAAGACAAGCACAATATTATTAAATGAAAAATATTATTTTGTAGGGACACCAACGGTAGAAGGGTACCCATCTGGAGCTGTTTCTATTTCTGATTTGGAAAGTTTTGTTTCGTCAAATCCTAGTCTGAAGGGAACCAGTGTTTCTGAAGTCTGGCCAGACGGTTGGCAACCCGCAATAAGAATATCTTCTTTGTCAAATTATGATAGCTCTATAGATCCAGAGGCTTTATCGGACTTTGTTTTGACCGACAACACCGGCAACGATGCCCTATATCTTCCTTTGGTTTCTTACACAGATGATAACTCCAAAGTAGATGTGGTAAGTGAAAACTTAGAAGAAAAATACCCTACAGATTCAATACGACAATCTTTTATAAATTCTGATAATTTTAAAAAATTCTATACTTCTATGAATATAGAAGAGATATTAACATATTATACTAATTATTATATTGGCGAGACCAACAGTCGAATTAAAAAATTCGGAGAAAAAGATTTCTTTGATAACACAAAGAAAACTTTATTGGAGCTAGAATAAATGCCTTACGGATTTTCTGCAAAATTACCATTGACATATGATTCTGATGACGGACCCTATTCTCTTTTAAAGACCATTAAACAGATGGGACAACAGAATTTAAAGATGCTAATCTTGACTAATCCGGGTGAGAGAATTATGGATACGAACTTTGGAGTTGGGATAAGTAAATTTCTTTTTGAGCAAGAAGGCACATTTTCTAGCGGAGAGGTCGAAGAAAGAATATATCAACAAGTTTCTATTTATTTGCCATACATAACAATAACAGGCATTAAAATACAGCCAAGAAGTGATGAAAATGAAATAAGTGTTGAGATCACATACTTCATTGATTCTTTCACAACAAATGAAAAGTTATTCTTAAATTTAGAAAGAGATAACTTAACAAGAGGAATATAAAATGGCAAAGAAAAAGATCGCAATCAAATATACCGCAAGAGATTTCAATAGCATTAAAGAATCGTTAGTAGACTACGCAAAGAGATATTATCCAGAAACATATCAAGATTTCAACGATGCGTCCTTTGGTTCTTTGATGCTCGACACTGTTTCTTATGTTGGCGATGTTTTGTCATATTTTGTAGATTATCAGGCAAATGAGTCTTTTATCGAGACCGCATTTGAAAGACAAAATATTATAAAATTATCAAGACAGTTGGGATATAATTACGAAAACATTTCTACAGCAACTGGAGAGATTCAAATCTATGCTCTGATTCCTGCAAACGAAATTGGTCTGGGCCCAGATTCTGAATACTATCCAATCATAAGAGAAGGCAGTACCTTTTCAAATACTGAAGGAAAGAATTTTATTTTAAGCGAAGATGTTAGGTTTGATGATCCTTCGAACGAGATCGTCGTTGGTCGCGTTGACGAAGCAACAGGAATTCCAACATCATACGCAGTTAGAGCCTCTGGAAAGATTATTTCTGGACAAATTTTAGAAACAAGAATTGAGGCAGGTACATACGAAAAATTTAAGAAAATCTTAATCCCAGACGATGACGTGGTAGAAATCCTTTCGGTAACAGACTTTGAAGGAAATGAATATTATCAAGTAGATAATTTGACACAGAACGTAATATATAAAAGTTTTGCCAACAAAGGTACTGATGGAGATACGACAAGGGAATATCTAAGACCGGTATCTGTTCCAAGGAGATTTACATTTGAGTACGATGGGGAAAATTATTTTCTACAATTTGGACACGGCTCCGAAGACGACATATCTTTAAATCCAATTGCAGATCCCTCCTCTGTGGCTCTAAAACTAGAAGGAAGAGATTATGTCACGGACGTAGAAATCGACCCAACAAGACTGGGAGAAACAGATACGCTGGGAATTTCCCCTTCAGATACCACATTGATTATTAAATACAGAAAAAATTCTAATAATAATCCAAATGCGGCCGCAAATACTATCACAAACTTTGTTTCGCTAAATATAGATTTTATCAACATTACAAGCCTAAGTTCAACAAAGTTGAATACAGTAAGATCTTCAATGGAAGTTACAAATATCAATCCGGTCATTGGGAGTTCTGTTGAGCAGAGCAATGAAGAGATAAAAGTTCGCGCACTAGCTCACTTTGCAACTCAAAAAAGAGCAGTGACAGACAAAGACTATGAAGCTCTTATTTATTCAATGCCATCAAAATATGGATCAATAAGCAGGTGCAACATTGTTTTAGATTCTGACTCGTTCAAAAGAAATATTAATGCTTATGTTCTTGGCAACGACGAGGATTCCAAATTGGCTACTCTTAATGACACACTGAAGCAAAATTTAAAAATTTGGATATCTGATTATAAAATGATCAATGATACGATTGACATTATTGATGCTAAAATTATAAATATCGGAGTAGAATTCGAAGTAATTTCAGACGCAAACTTTAACAAAGGTGATATATACAGAAAATGTATAGAAACTCTTTCGGCAAGATACAACAAAGCATTACAAATGGGCGAGCCTTTCTATATCACCGACGTTTATTATGAACTAAATAGGATAAATGGTGTTGTTGATACAAGAAACGTAAAAATTGTCAATAAAGTCGGCGGCAGTTACTCGTCAACATCTTTGGATATAGAAACAAATATGTCTGCAGATGGAAGATATTTAAGGTGTCCAGATAATGTTTGTTACGAAATTAAGTTTCCAACAGTTGATATAACAGGAATTGTGAAATAATGGCTATTAAAAAATACTACGCAAATAAAGATAACACTATAACAAATGCTTATAAATCAGATTTGACAACCAGAGCAACTGGTGCAAACATGGGTTTGTCAGATATTTTAGAAACATTTTCAATTTATGGTCAGGCTAATTCAGAATCTACAGAATTAGAAAGAATCTTAATTGAGTTTCCAGTGGATGAAATATCCGTAGACAGAACAAGAGGCTTGATACCTGAGTCTGGAAGGGTTAGTTTTTATTTAAACATGTACAACGCGACACACAATCAAACTACCCCAAGAGAATTGGGCTTGACTGTTCTTCCTATATCTAGCTCATGGCAAGAGGGTACTGGCTTGGACATGGACAACTACAGCGATATTACTAAAGATGGTGAGGGGTCCAACTGGATCAATTCTTCTCAAAACACTCCATGGCTAAGAGAAGGTGGAGATTATTTAAATTCTCCAACATTTAATCAACAATTTCCGATTGGCAATGAAAACTTGAAAATTAATATCACAAGCCTTGTTGAAAATTGGATTAGCGGCACGATTCCAAATTACGGTATCGGTGTTCATTTGACATCTAGCCAAGAGGCATATTATGCTCAATACTACCCTCGCGAGTCTGTAGAATTCGACACGCAGGCTTTTCTTTCTGGATCTGCAAAAGAAATGACACTCACAGGTCCATCAACAATCTCTATGTGGGTAAAACCAGATAGCATAGGTACAGTTAGATATATGGCTTTTTGGCAGCAAGAAGGCTTTGCTTCCTCCGGAAGAGTTTTGCGACTAAACACAGATGGAAAAATTTTCTACCAAAGAGACTATGATGGAGCAGGACAATCAGCCTATACTTCAACAAGTGCAATCACGGCTGGCTCTTGGTCACACATTGTTGTTTCTGATAACGGAAACAACAGCGAACCAGTTCTTTATATAAATAATGCAGTAGATGCATGGAGCAGTTCAGTTCCTGCCGGTGGAACAACCCCGGCAACAAACTTTGATATGTTTGCCATTGGCGGCTCCAGAACAGGAGATACCAATAATTGGGATGGACTCATCGATGATGTTGGGTATTTAAGTAAGGTAGTATCAGCTGCACAAGTTACGGAATTGTACAACAGTGGGTGTCCCGCACCGATTAAAGAATTAGACATTTACGTAAATCTTTTGAATTGGTGGGTACACGGAGACGATCCTAGAGATGAGATTAAGCTGGGTACCCCTCCAACAGAAATAAGTATTAACGACAGGGCTGGCACTTTAAATCTTTTTGCTACTGGCTCTGGAAACATGACAATTGTAACAGGCGCATGCTCTGGTCAAAACGGAGTAGTGCCAACAGATTCAAATGAAATAATTAACACAAATGGTGCAACAGAATCTTACTATACAAAGAAATTTTTTGGAAGAGGTTCTGAATTCTTTTTTAAACGGCCAACAATTGAAGCTGTATGGAACTCATCCATCAAAGATGACCGAGGTAATTTTTATGCAAGCTCATCTTTGTTGCCACCTACAGAAAACAATAGAACAATCTATTTGTACAATGCAATCGGCGGAAGATTAAGGGATATCCCCGGATCAACAACTCTGGGCGTAAGAATATACCCTGCAGAATCTGGAGGATCACAAATTAACACAACTCCAATCACTGCTGGAAAAGTATCAACAGGTATATATTCTGCATCATTCGCCCTAGACACAACAGCGAGTGTAGTATACGACCGCTGGTTTAATTCTGGATTTACCACCTGTTATCACACAGGTGCAATCGAAATTAAAAATCACTATGCATCTGGATACAGTCCGTATCCAAATTATGTCACAAATTTAACAAACTTAAGACCAATCTACAACACACATGAAACAACTAGATTTAGATTTTATGTTAGACAAAAAGATTGGAGTCCAACTATTTATACAGTAGCCACAAGAAAAAATGATACACTCATTATAGAAAGTGGTTCGTATCAAATTCATAGATTAACTGATGATTTGGTTGTTATTCCATATAATACGGGCAGTGACAAGGGAACAGAAATGTCTTTCGATGTAAGTGGAAATTATTTTGATTTAAATATGGATCTTTTAGAACCCGGATATTCATATGGTGTAAAGGTTGCCTACTATGAAGAAACAGTAGACAGCTACATAGAACAACCACACATTTGGAAATTCAGGGTAGAAGAAGTATGAGTATAAGAAAACTTTTTGATGGAAAAACACCGTACAAAGTATTTTCAGAATCACCGCAAAACATTCGAAAAGATGCGGAATCTTTTGAAAATGTAGATCAGGCTGTAAAAGAAAAAGAAACTTTTATACCACAAGTTGATTTTTCTGATCCTGCAAATTTCGTTAGATACGGATCTGCAGAATCTTACTATAATGATGCTATCACTAGAATTTATGAAGACTATCCGTATGATGGATCTTCAAAAGAAAGAAATCAGTATCTAAACCAATCGACATATTTAGATCTTTGGATGCTAGAAAATAGATATCCTCGCACAAATGGTTTTGTTACAATATCTGCGGAAGGGTGGGGCACTAGAACAGGTGCACCGACCGGAGGATACGGAAATCCTGATGATGTTGAGTATATCTCTTTCGTCGGAGGCCCACACACGGCATCTCAAGGTATGGCAGGAAAGCCGCTAAGTGATACGTTTGATGATTCAAACAAATATGACACGGACATTTATGATGATCAAGGCTTCACAGGAACAGGCACTAGAGAAAGTAACTTAAAAACAAATTTTGACAACGGAGTCACTATTGAATTTTGGTTAAAGAAAGATGGCTTTGATGCAAATAAGACAGAAAAAGAAGTAATTTTTGACTTGTGGAACGGATCACCATCTTCTGCCGATTCGTATGGTAGAATTTTACTTCAGCTTACTGGTACTGCTGACAATAATTTTCTTTTATCAGTCCAGTCTGGCACTTTGGCTCCTTACGACGAGACAGCGTTCGGCGTAGAGACAACCCAGACCACACTACAAACATTTGGTCACTACGCTTTTAGAATTTACAATGACACGTCGCCAGCATCTCTAAAGGTTGATTATTATAAAAACGGACAACTTTTGGAGTCAAAATTTATTACAACTCCACTTGGAGAAGTGACCGGCGCACTACAAGCAAACCTTGGCGCACTTACGAGTCCGGCTGTCTTTGGAGCATCAAACTATGCAGACCGTGGCTGGGGTAAGTTATCCGGCTCACTGGACGAATTTAGATTCTGGAAAACAAAAAGAACTTCCGAAGAAATAGGAAGAAACTGGTTCACGCAGGTATATGGCGGAACAAATACGGACATTTCAAACGCAGACCTTGGTGTCTATTTTAAATTCAACGAAGGCATCACAGGAATCGATAGATTAGATGCAACAGTTTTGGATTACTCAGGCAGAGTAACAAACGGAACTTGGACAGGCTATAACAGTTCTGCAAGAAGTACTGGCTCCGCTATGGTCCTCGCATCTGCAGCTGCTTTTGAATTTAAAGACCCAATCATATATTCAGAACACCCGTCTGTTATTTCTCTCAAGTCAGGATTTCAGACAAGCGGGTCAAATTACGATGTAAATAACTTTACATCTTTATATAATACATTTCCAAACTGGATTGTCGAAGAAGACCAACAGACAGGCGAAGATCTAAAAAGATTATCGCAAATCATGTCCAGCTTTTTTGACACTCTTTACTTGCAAATACAAGAAGTAAATAAAATAAAAGACGTTTCTTACAATTCAGATGACGTTCGCGAACTTCCATTTGCAGATATGTTGTTGGCTAACTATGGTTTCGTGGCACCAGAAATCTTTGCTGATGCAAGCCTTTTAAGTCAAATATTTAACAGATCAGAAGGCAAACTTTTCGAAGAAAGCCTAGAAGAAATAAAAAATACTATTTACAAAAACATATACAACAACATTGTATCGATTTATAAATCAAAGGGTACATTTACGGCATTTAGAAATCTCACACGATGCTATGGCGTAGACGAAAACCTTATTAAGATAAACGCATATGCAAATAATTTAACTTATGATTTGCGTGAAAATAAGAGCTTTGCCTCTTCAAAGAAAAAGTTTATAGACTTTTATGGACCCGACAATTTCTACGGGTCAATTTACCAGCAGACTTCTTCAGGTCCACTCTCTACAAGCTTCATATCCGCCTCTGGTGGCGACTTAGAAAATTATACGTCGTTCACACTCGAAGGAGAAGTAATATTACCACTGAAGCGAACTAGAAGCGATTATGATTATTTCCCAACACCATTTAATAGTTCTTCCATTATGGGCTTCCACTCGGCAAATCCAGCCGAGCCACAAAACTTTAATTGGCCAACAAACGATTACGATTTCCAAGTATATGCAGTATCTCCTTCTACAAACGGAAACCAGAAAAACGGCTACTTCTTGGTAACAAGTTCTTACTACGGAACAGAATTAACATCTTCAGTGATAGAAGATTTGTACAATAATAAAAAATGGAACTTATCACTGTCAGTCAGTCCATCCAAAGTTGGTGCAGATCTAGTATCTGGCTCCTCGACAACAGACTATGATGTTAAATTCTATGCAGTCAATGCTTACTCGGACATTATACAAGACGAGGTGCAACTACAGGGCACGATTGCTTCTAATGGCGAAAAACTTTTAAATACTTCAAAGAGAATTTATGCCGGTGCACACAGGCAAAACTTTACAGGCTCCGTTGTTCACGGGTCCGATATAAGATTATCTGCAGTTAGGTACTGGGCATCAGAATTAAGTGATGAAGTTATAAAAGCTCATGCCGAAAATACTGATAATTTTGGAACAAGACATCCTCTTAGAAATGTTCACAACTTTGTGACCTCTATCGAGAATGTAGAAATCCCACAAATAGAAACTTTAGCACTTCACTGGAGATTCGATCAGGTTACCGGCTCTGACGCTGGCTCTGGCTCTCCAACTACGGCTGATGCTGGGTTTACTGTAATTGATTTTTCTTCTGGTTCTAGCGAATATTCTAGTGATTATGGCTGGGTTGGCTCACTGGTAGGCACCGTACACTCTGGTAGAGGTGATTTTTTCTATCCAAACGAAACAAAAATGGTAAATACAGAGTTTGTACCAGTTGCTCTTCAACAAAATCCAGAAGTTGTTAGCGCAAACAATACTGTAAATATCTATAATACCCAAGACGAACAGCTCTTTACGAGACAAACTAGACCTTCTACGTTTACTTTTGCAATCGAAAAGAGCATGTATGCGGCGATCACATCAGAAATATTGAATTACTTTGCAACAATCTTAGATTTCAATAACTTAATTGGTGATCCTGTCAACAGATACAGACAAGAATACAAATCTCTTTCTAAATTAAGGCAATTGTTCTTTGCAAAGGTACAAAATGAACCAGATGTAGAGAGATATATCGAATATTACAAATGGGTTGACGATTCTCTTGGCGATATGTTGATGAATCTGTTCCCTGCATCTGCAGACAAGCAAGATGGCATAAGAAACATGATTGAAAGTCACGTTTTGGAAAGAAATAAGTACTGGAACAAGTACCCAACCATCGATTTGAAGCAGCAAGACCCAGAAGCTGGTCTTCGCGGCATAAACGAATTAACTTATAACTGGAAACAAGGTCATCGCCCGGTAAGCGGAGACGAAAATGAATCGTGTTTTTGGTGGAAAGAGCGGGCCGAAAGAGATGAGCCGCCCCTATCTAGCGGAAATAGCGGTGTAGATTCTGCAAAAGAGTCTATTTTGAGTGCCAGCCTCTCTGTTTTGAACAGAAAATACACAATTCCGTACAAATACACTGTCAAAAGAGAAAAAACTATAAGCTCTGGTCTAGAAAAAGACAACAATATCAGAGAAAATGCTAAAAAATCAGTTGAATTTGGAAAATCAACCGGACTCTTGGTTAGAGAATCGCACGTAAAGGACGTAAAAGATTGCGTAGACGATTCTGAATTGAATGTAAAGCAAAAATTGCCATTCAAAGTAGAAGATACATTAAGCAGCGACCCATATACAACAGGAAAAGGTGACTATCTCGCTCCTGTCACAGTTATTTCATCTGCTGTGCACGAAGGATACCAAAAAACTATCAATGAGAACTTCAAATCAGGATTTGGTATAACAAATATTCACATAGATTCATATATTGATAGTGATATTCCAGCACAGGGACCATTTACTGAAAAATTTGTTGGCGGAAATCAGCATAGACACGTAAAATTAAATGATGGCGGAGACAATCAAGACAACAGACCAGAAGCTTGGTCACTTGAGTTTCAGGCATCTCCAAATTCAATCAAATTGATTCATCAGCCAGTAAATAAGCCTAGAGCGATGCTCTATAGGGGCTTGACGGCGAAGAGTCCTTTGAATATATCAAATATTAAAACAGACACATCGACACATGGAGTAGGAAACTACGCCGACGAATATGAAATTGTCAGCACAACAGGCAGAACAACAAACAATTCTGCTTTTGTGAAAGCAGGGGGCTTTACTCCCGACGTAGTTCCATCTCCTTTCATTGCCGGTATGGATGATTATGCAAAGCTGCAAAGAGGAAGAAGCTCTCACGTCTTTGTAAATCGCTTCTCCGCACCCGGTGATCCAAATACTATGGGCGATTCTAATGGCGGCCCCGGTTTGGACATAGAGGCAGCAGAATTTTCTTCATACAACGACTTAAATTATAGAAACTTTGCAGTCAGAGAGCCTTTGACGTGGCTTTATGCCTCACACGTCAATCAATTCGGATTTTATTCCGACACTTTTGGAAAAGGCGAAGGACCGTCAGAAGTTAACTCTTTAAATTACTCTGGAACAGGAAGTGTATATCAAGTAAATAGAAATACAATTAGACAGATGAAAGACTCCGGATCTACAACGGTAACGGCATCTGTTTATGACAACTTCTTTGTCCAGCACCCAATCCCAAGAACGGATCTTCAATATACTTGGATAACAGCTTCAGCTATTTCTTATGATGCCTTTGGCTATCTTCCTTATGATGGTTCTAGTTCTGCGGAACTCATAACATTTACTTCAGCAAGTAATTTTGTTTCTCGCGTAAAAGTTACAGGTCCGGGAACAAGAACCCCGCAGTTTGGTAGAGATAAAGATAGAATCGGTATAACGTTCGATGAATTTTCTCCAACAACTTTTAACTGGTTAAACCTAAACTCAAGAGAACCTTTAGAATATACAAATTCATTTATAGGTTATAAATCATCAACCCTCGGTGTCAATATTGAAAGCTACCTAAATGATGCCCTTATAGAAGGCGGAATCGTTGGTAGCGGATCTCAAGCGTTGTTGAACTCCAACATCTTAAGAAGAAATGGACCATACCAACATCCATCTTGGAAACAAATAAGAGGAAACCAGAACCCTCTGGTTAGAAAATGGAATTCTTCAAACCTTTCAGCTTACAATCTAGAAAACGGATCTTTCAAGCTTGTTGACGATTCACCCGTTATATCAAAATACAAGCCACTTCAGACAAATTTAACATTTGCAGTACAAGATGATTCTTCTGGAGTTGCTTTTACAACATTAAAAGATGTAAGATTTACTACAACTTATGGTAACGATGTGACCATGTTCTCGAATGATGACATGAATAACGACTTAAACATCGATGACCAAAATGACATTTACAGAGATACAAAGTCTCCTTATGCAAAAGTTAAGGCACTTTACACAAATGGTGCTTTGGAAGACCCAAGTAATCTCGCTCAAGAAATTAAGTTTTTCTCATACGGAGAGCAGGTATATCCAAGTGCTATCAATATGTACTCTAGAAGAAACAGAGAAAGAGTTGGATTTAAAAATACATTCTGGAGAGATTCTAGAACTGATCGCTCTGCGCTAGGTCTTGAGAAATTTGGTGGAACAAACTCTCAAGGATTCGCAATTTCTCAAAGTGCATGGGCACTCGATACATCTGAACAATTCGGTACTGCTATATCAACTTTTGTTGCCTACAACGCCGCGAGCGGAGCAGCTGGCGAATTGCAAAATGACTACACGTTTGCGTACAATTTTGTACACGACCAAACAGGAGACGTTTCAGACTTACAGCCCGGACCAATCTATGCGAGAAAGCAAACAATGGGCGCATGCCTCTCGACAGTTGATCCGTTTGCTACATAC
>BCSF01000648.1_pt1 | contig 12894 bp, 25 predicted proteins | sample 1016431 | NCBI WGS metagenome assembly BCSF01 (sample SAMD00045685;SAMD00045686;SAMD00045687;SAMD00045688;SAMD00045689;SAMD00045690;SAMD00045691;SAMD00045692;SAMD00045684;SAMD00045690;SAMD00045691;SAMD00045692;SAMD00045684;SAMD00045685;SAMD00045686;SAMD00045687;SAMD00045688;SAMD00045689, study...
ATACATTAGGCACCCCCTACCCTTGTGTGTGTATAAATATGCACATCGACTTAGGTACGTTGTAGAATTCATCTACTGTATCACGGCTGGCGACGTAACGCTCCTCACGGTAGTCTTCATTATATATTATAGTCGACTTACACAACACTATAGCTTTGGTCTGGCTACATATAATACAGTAGTAGAACGGCCATGTGTTCCATTTTTTCTTACGACCTAGGAAGCTTACAGTACGGTCGTTATAGTCGTCGTACGACGTCCATACACGGCGCGTGCTGACCTCAACCTCCCACAGGTACAGTTTACCATTCAAATCGCTATACAAGTCGATACCGTACTTGTCTGGGTTTGCAACCATAGTATGTCCACGACCGGTCAGCCAGTCAATGATAATGTCTTTACCCCAAGCGTCCCACTTGTTGTACTGTTCCCAATCAAACGTCATAGGTGTGCTTCTTTACCGGATTTAACATTGTGGCATCTGTGGCACATCGTCTGTAGGTTTGCCATATCAAAAGGCTCACCTCCTAAACGAATAGGCAGGATGTGGTCAACGACGTGACCGGGCCTGCTGCACTCCACACATAAAGGATGCTGCCTGATGTGTATAGCACGCAGCTTACGCCATTGCGTGGTATGGTAGAACTTATTACGCTCGAAGCGTGCTTTGCTGTTCTTACGGCTGCCCTGAAGCCATGGCCGTTGTTTGCGTGATGGTTTGTTAGGCATAATCAGTCTTCGTCATAGTCTTCGCAATCCTCACACACTGGCTCATTAGCAATCCAGGCGTACTCTGTTGTAACATTACCGCAGTAGCAGCATTCTTCTCTGTCTTCTGTCCACGGGTTGCCGTAGTCCAAATAGCTGTCTGGTATTCTCATTTCTTACTATTGTTTGTTATTGTATAATGTATTGTGTATTTCACACTGTCTGCATATTCTGAAGCGTTGTAGCGCCGATCGGTAAAGCCAAAGTGCAGGTAAAAGTGGTTCATCATCGTAATGCCGTTGACTACATAGCCGTCACCTTCTTTAGGCATAGGCTTCTTCTTACGCTTGATCCGGTAGCGCCTATCGCATTCTTTACATTGCGCACGTCTGCCGTCGCGCCCTTTTTCAAACTTAGCGAAGGCTTCTATCGGTTTGAGCTTCCCACATTTACTGCATTTGCGATTCATTCTCTAATCTTTTTTCAATAGCGGTTTTGCGGTATTTCTTTATATATAGCACGATGCCTTCTTCGTTTGTAGAAAAGCGTACAGCGTGGCCGATGATGGCTGTGTTGTTTACCTCTTTAATAATCGGTACCATCTCTTGCTTGCGCACAGGTTTCTTCTCGCCTACGTTCATGTCTACTATCAGCTGTGCTATCTTATTTCTTACTTTAAGGTCTATCATAGTTCTATATGCGGTTCGTTATCGTTTGTCCCTAGTGCTGCGATCTTAGGTCGCTTGCCTTCCCAGTGTATGATGCTGGCGTCTTCCATAAGCGCTAACACTTTCTCTGCGTCTTTCTTTTTGCAGTCTTCTGTATCTCGTATGAACGTAGCAGCATCGCCTTTGCTTTTACCAAGTATTTTGCTTGCTATACGTTGCTGGTCTTCGTCTGTCCATACACGTGTCTTGTTGTAGAAGTCGTCGACCTCGAGCTCATTAAACTGCACCAAATCAAAGCCACCAATCGTCATCTCTAGCGAAGGCGGTTCGACATTACGTGTGTATTCAGGTACGATTTCTGTAACGTCTTTATTGTGCTCACTCTTCTTAGCGCTGAGTGTAGTCTCTGCCTTTTGTACGAGGTAAGCGCCGAGGTGCCCTTTAGCGTTCCTGTCGTGCTTGTTCTCGTGCAGTACAACGGTGATGTGGCAATTGTATTCCGCTGTCCATTTAAGGAGCTTAGAAGCTATCATAGTAGCCTCTTCTTCATCGTTCACGCCTTTGCTAGCTACGTCAGCAATACCGTCTATGACCATATAACCTATGTCTGGTTCGGTCTGAAACAGGTACTCTATTGCTGCCAGTCGCTGCGCGTTTGTGTCCACTGCTCTAAACTTAAGGTATTCGAAGTGCTCGTAGTTTTGCTCTGGCTGTAGTCCTGCCATTTCATGAATACGCTTTTTTGCTTTAGCGGCGTGGAAGTCGCCTTGCTCGGTATCGATATAGAATACTTTACGGCCGTCAATGTAGCCACGGAAGTGGTCACACACCACATCATTGGAAATTGCTGTAGCAGTGAGCGCAGAAAGAAAATAGCTCTTACGGCTCTTTGCTTTACCTTGTATGAGGCTAAAATTACCCAGCGAGCCAAATATATAGCTCGACTGCCCAAAGACCATCTCGATGGCTTTCGGCGGCGCTGATACTTTAATCGTACTGTCGACGCGAAGCCGCTCGATGAGCGCTGCCATTTCTTCCTGAATGTCTTCATCTTCTAAATCTATATTAAAGTCTGCAGGTGCTACAAGCTCGTACTTCTTGCCGTATCCCTGGTCTCTGATGTCTTTTATGCTGCGATCGAAATCACCGCCGTGTTCAAGGAGTGTGTAGCACTGAAAGCCGTCGTAAGGCATCTCTGCTTGAAAATCGGTGCTCGTTGTCCACGGCCAGAAAAGCTCACTATCTTTAAATATAACACCGCTTGTCTTGCTGTCTGTAGACCCGGGGCGCAATAAATAGATGTATTTACTGCTTTCACCTACTATCGTCCAGCCGTAGCGTTGTAGTATGTCTAAAGCGGTATGGGTCTCTCTAAACTCACCCCAAGGCGTATGGTCTTGCGTTTGCTGGTCGCCAATACGCTTAGATTCTGTGACGACTTCTTTTTGCATCTCGTCCATCGTACGCGCTACTCGGAAGACTACATCACGCTCAGCGGGGCTGATACGCTGCACGTTTGTAATCTTACCGAGTATTTTATAGCCTTTGCTTGGGTAGGTGACTATTTGGCCGCCTTTGCCTCTTGTCTCGAAGGTCACCTCACCGTCTATGTTGCGCGCAAATTTTTGGTTGCCTGCTATCTCGTCACACTTAAAAATCCAATGGTAGCCGCCGGATCTTGTGGTCTGAATAATCATCTTCTCTTTAAGGCCTGGCGCTTCCTCTTCGAGGCGATTGCAAAACACTTCGTATTCTTCACCTCTAAAGTGCTTAGCGTCTATATCAAGGCACTGGATGCCGTCAAAGCCCATAACAAGGCCTATGCTGTTTGTGTTTTGAAACAGCTGCTCTGCTTCTTTGATGCCCATAGGCTCATCGCTGTACTGCTGCCAGTTGCGGATGCTCGGTCTTTTCTCGCCGTCGATGAGTGGTATTGGAGAGAAGCCGTGAGCTATATACTTTTTTGCTATCGTCGTTGTGTTCATTTATTACGTTTGCAGGTGGTTTGTTTTATCTTATTAATGCCCAGTTGTCGCAGTTGCGCTCATAGCGTTTAGGTGATAGTGTTACAGACTTGCGCCCAGCAAGCTCCTCATAGCTAAAGATGAACCAGCGGCGGTGTGTGAGGTCGTAGCATACTATAAAGTCCACACCTTTGTACTGGTCAAAAACTACATTTATCTCTGCCCACTGCCCTTTCATTAGGTTACCGCTCTTTACTTGAATGGTTACAAAGCGGTTGCCTCTAAAAGCTATAAGGTCAATGTTTAGCTGGTGCACAAAAGGAAAGGCTACATGCCAATCTCTTTTGATAAGCTCAGCAGCGCACCGCAGCTCGGTGAGTGCACCCTTTTTATGCGTGTCGTTTATCATGTTCGGCTATTTTGTTTAGGTAGTCGTCGTAGCTTTTGGCAATGAAGTACACACCGCCTGCAGCTTGTATTTCTTTTTCTACCTCCTTTTGGTCGGCAGACTGGCGGTCTTTACCAATCTTCACCTCAATACCAAAGAAGCGCCCGTTAATGATGCCTATAATATCCGGCACACCTTTACGCTGTACGCCTTTGCGGTATACACCCTTCTTGCGATCGTACACAGCACCGTTGTTGATACGGTACGCCACACCCTCTCTGACGTGGTACATGTCCCAAATAATAGTCTTGGTCAGCTCGTTGGCTGTAGTGTCCTTAAAACGCTTCTTAACTAATACATGTGGAGGTAGTAGTGGGTGCTTTTCAGCATTCAACTTGTTTGCAAGGGCTGCAAGTTCTTTAAGATTCTTCGGGACGTCCATGTGTTTTTGCTATCGAGTGTTCTGTTGCGTTAATGATGTGCTCTTTATCGAGCGCTTTAAAATAGTCTTTTATATGATGCCAGCAGCGTGCATCAAAGGCTTCCTGTGATAATTTGCTCTTCATAGGCTAGTAATTTCTTGTATAAGTCAATATATGCCTGCAGCGCGGCATCTATATCTTCTTGCAATTTTTCGCGTGTTACGCGGTGAATATGAAGCTTTTTCTGGTCGAGCCTCGGATCGTAAGACACAAAATCCAGCCACTCCAGGTCTTCAACTACCACGAAATAGTGAATGACTTGACGCTTGTATTCTGAAGGTATGCGATCGATACGCATGTACTCTATGTGCTTTTTACTGCTCGGACACTTGACCTCGACAGCACCCTTGTACTTGCCGTCTACTTTTATAAGACCGTCGGGAGATACAGCGATGTAGTCGTAATCGTCGTGGACACAGAAGCCTATCTCGTCGACCGTTCTTTTCGTCACCTCTTCGTATACTCTTATAGCTTCAGGCTCGTAGAGTATGCCGTGCTTCATTGCTTCTGAGGTGAAGCTTTGAGGTATCACACCGGTCAGGCGCTCAGCTATAAGTTCATCGATAAAGGGAAGCTTGTTTTTTGCAAAAGCATTTTTAGCTCTTGACCCTGTTATAACGCCGAGGCGTGCTTCAAACCATTCAGGGCTGCGTTGAGGCAGTTCAAGTATTTTCATTCTTATACCATTTGTATATTAGGTAGCCGTTCCAGGCCAGTACAACTGCTATACCTATTATTATATCAATCATTCTCTATACCGTTCTCTTCTAGATCGCGGTAGCATAAGGTTATTATATTAGTCCCCACAGCCGTAAAGTTTAGTAGTGTCTAAGTAGCTGTTATCCGGGTTCCCCTTCGTTAGTGTACCGGTTTGGTACACGGGCTTACTGCAAGCAGTTAATCCCAAGGCTGCTAATAATACTAGTGTTTTCATTTCTCTTTGTTTTAAAGATTTCATTCTGATGCGTATAAGTCTACGTTATTCTCATTTATGAACTTCCAAAACTCATCTCTAACATATTGTAGCATCTTAACTTCATCCTCTTTAAGGTCATTATCGTACTTGAGATGTTTACGAAGTAATTGGTCCATCTCCCAACACACGTGCTTCCAATCACTGCCTTGAATTGCAAGGTCAAAATCAACTTTATCTTCGGGAAGATTAAACTCTAAGATTGCTTTCATTTATCTTTACTATTTCTATACTCGTCTACTTCCTGCCTCAACATTGCCAGCTCTTCTAAGTCCATACCCAGTACTAGCTCTATGTTGTACTGTATCTTACTTAACAGTTCAGGGTCTTCGTTGTCTAAAGCACCGAGAGGCCCACGAAGTGCACGCTCTATCTTTTGCTCAAGGTTGCGCATCAGGTTCTTGATGCTTTGCTTGTGCAGTGGTGTGTCCTTCATGACGTCCATTTGTTCAAGGGTCGCCTGCAGCAGCGCTACAAGCTTAACCCCTTCTTTAAACTGGTTGTATTTTAAAACTTCAGCCATCTTCTTCTTCTTTCGTACTTTCTTATAAGCAGCCCTAGATTTTCTAGGTGCTTATCTGTAAGACCGGTGAATCCAGTATGTGCTGAAGCTATCACCGTATTGATAATCTCCCACCTTAGATCCGCGAGGTACCTATTGATAAAGCGCATGTGCTTTAACTTTCTAAACCATTTCTTCATTTGCTTTCTTTTCTTTGTACAACTGGGCAAAAGCTTTCTTGTAGTGGTCGCGTTCATTCGTGACCTTATCTAAGTCTTTACGTAAACCTTTGAGCAGCTTCTTCGCTTCCTTCTCTACCGCTAAAAGCTTTTCTTCGATCGCAGCAGCCTTTTGCTCTGCTTGCTTTCTCAGGTGTGCTTCGTGGTCGATGGCTGTGCGCATGTCCATTTGCGTCATTGGCTTAAAGTCCTCGCTGTTGAGGTAGCCGACCGCAAAATCATAGATGTCACCGTACAGCCTGTAGCTGACCATGCGTTTAGCTGGCTCGGGGTGGTAGCGCCATTTGTGCTGGCGTACTGCGTGTACGACCGTGCAATGGCTCATAGGTTGGTATACTGTTTTGCCTTCTTTGCGTGTTGTGTAACTAAAAATTCTTCCAATCTCTGCCATTGAAAACATCGGGCGTAAGGCAACCATAATCGCCATACGCGCATCAACGACATCACGGCGCCGAGAGCGCTGTGATGTGTTAATGCCGAAGTGTTCTTCAACTGCCGTTATTACTTCGTGTGTATGCATCAGAATGGCAAGTCGTCGTCTTCCTGGTTATCAAATGCCGCGGCAGCTGTTGCTACTTCAGGCTTAGAACTAGGCACTTCTGTTGCACCGAGAGGCATCTCCTGGCTTACATCTATACCTTCAAACAAAGACTCGTCAGGCGCACTTGCATACTCCTCAAGAGACAATACTAAAGCCTCGTTAATGTAAACGGTCAAACCTTTCTTGCCGCCCATTTCATACGACTTAATCGTAGCACGTACCCTTAATGTAGAGCCGTTGCCAATCATACCGGTGTACAAGGTCTTTGACTTGTCCCACACCTTGATAAGGTTCTTTGTCTTCAAGCGCACGGTAGGCTGCTCGTACTTCGCCTGACTGACGTGCTCTAAAATACGCATCGTCTCCAATGCTTTGATACTGTCAGCATCTAGCGTCAAGTCCACTTGGTACTTCTCGCTTAACTGATCGGGCCCTGTCGCTTCTGTCAAGCGTGCCCAGTTCGCTGTACCAGTCAATACTACTGATACTCCTTTCGCAAAATCTAACTTTGCCATATACTTATTGTTATGTGTTGCCCCAAATTATTACATAACGCCGTGGGGCATTTACAGCGCTATTCTTTAACGAAGGTGCCGTTCTGCATCGTGCCCTTGCGCTTAGCAATGACATTGTATGCTTCGTTGATACACTCTTCTACCGTCAGCCCTGCAAAGTGTGCAACACTTGTAAGGACAACTATGCTGTCTCCGATCGCGTCGAGTATCTCTTCAGTGTCTTCGTTCAGCACTGCTTTTGCAAGCTCTCCGGCTTCTTCATAGAATTTAATCGACTGCGTCTTAATGTCGCCTTTGTCGTAAATACCTTTCTCCTGCGCCCAATCTCTGATAGGCTGAAATTCATTTGTCAATCTCATAATATTAAATCTGCTTTTATATAAGGTCCTTGCCCTGACATCTCGATGTCTACACCATCTACTGCGGTCGGATCTGAAACAAGAAGCATGCTCTTGTAAGTCGGCAGGTCCAAGTAGTCTCGTATTGCATCGATGTGTGCAGTATAAATGTGTGCATTTATAAAGCTGTAAATAATGCTATGCACCTTGAGGTCGGCCTGATTAGCTACGTGCTTGAGCAGCAGGAAGCCTACAAGTGCATCGTAAGGAAAGCCTAAGAACAGGTCAGAGCTTCTAAAAGTCATGACCATTTGCAGCTTACCGTCAGGGTATTTGATAAAGTCAAACTCTGTATAACAGCAAGGAATGGCTTGGAGCTTCAAATCTCTAGGCTGCCACAGGCTGATGCGTGCACGTCGAGAGCTGAAAGGTTTCTTAAGCTCGTCAATTACGTACTTCAATTGGTCAGGATTTTGGCGCAGCTGGTAGCCGTAGCTTCGGTACACGTGTCCTTCAACAGCATAGCTGTCCCACCAAGTGATGCCGTAGTGGTGCAGGAATTCAATGTCCGTGCGGCCTTGCTGCATCCATACCCACTCCGCTACTGCTTTATCATAAAAGATTTTCTTGCCTGTAATAATAGGCGGGTCAAACAGATTTGCCTTCAGGCTTCTGTTAATCATTGCACGCGTCTTACCGTTGCGCGTTTCGAAATCATGCCCTGCTTCTAGTACCGCTAGCAGTAGGCTTTTGTAAGCATTTTCAAATCTATTCATTTTTTGCTTTGTTGTATTCATCGAGTGCTGAGATGTATGCTACTGCATCGAGCATAGTATCCTCTTTAAGATTGTAGGCCATACGGCTTATTTTAAGCGCTACCATGCACTTGTAAAAATCTTCTGTGCTTATGTGCTTGTTGCACAATTCAGACGCGACACGGGCCGCCTTAGACATTGATTCGTCGAAGGGGCCGTACTGCCTTTGCTTTTCCTCTTTGCGATCGTGTGTGATTGCGTGCGCTTTTAAAAGTATACTCATTCGTAAATAGGGTGTATTGCTGTTATTGATTCAATAAGTGCGTAGACATACAATAAAATTGTAATGCCTACACACATCGCGAGAAACAATACCACTGGTGGGTAGTGCTTTATAATAAGTGCTTTTAGATTTTTCATACCGCTTGCTTTATGTAGTTGTCAAGAAGCTCAATTGTCTTATTAGCTTTCTCATAATCAATACCTGTGTCAGTGCTAAAACACTGCACATATACATTAGCGTCGAAGTAGTCGTGTAAATCTTCGAAGGTGTTTATTTCGAAGTGAGGGTTTTCAGACTTAAACGCAGCAATGTCTTGCTTAGCTCTTCTGAGGTTTCTTTCAAATAGTGAAGGTGTCATAATCATATTTCTTTTTGGTTACTACTAGCGAAGCCTCGCATTTGTTTCAGTGCGAGGCTTGGAAGTCTTAATATCTTTTTAATAAGAATGAAGACTTTCAACAATTTGTTCAATCATCTCGTTTGATTCTTTCCAGTTGATTAAACCAAATTCACTTTTGTCATTTTTGAATTTATCTCTTCGCTCAAGTAAAGCGACTAATAAAATGTTTTTTTGTGTAATGCTCAATTCCTGAATTGAAATTGTTCCGCTTTGTTTTGTAACTCTCATAATCGTATTTCTTTTTGGTTATACTCAAATATATGCAATCGTATGCTACGAACGACGGCTAACAGTAAGAAATAATACAATTGAGTATTTATACCTAGAGGCTTGGTCAGCCATATCTTTTGTCTCCTCTGTTACTATCTATTTATATATGGGGGGTCATAACCCCACATATAGAAATAAATAGGAAGACAAATAAATTTTATTTTTTTCTTTTCTATATATATATAGGAAGAAGAAAAAGAAAACTAACGGTATTTAGTTTGTAACGAAGAATATCGTTTCATATATGATACAGAAAAGGGAGCCTGAAAAACAAGCTCCCTAATCACACAACAACAAAACAACAGCAAAACAAGCTGCCGAATGTATTCTATTTTATTACCTGGCCGGCAATTCTTATGAGTATTAACGCTCCCATAAATCCGATCGCGCCCCAAAAAGCTTTGTCCTTCGTAGCTGGTTCAGTAAAGACCTGCTGCACCTTTTGCTCTTTATATACAGTGATTGTATCTGGTGGACACTGTACGTCCACAAGTAAGGTATCGTAATAACGTTGTATATCAACGACCACACCGTCTTTTATTATTGTAATGGTGTCTACCTCTTTAATTGTTACGGTGTCATGCAGCGCTACGGCTTCTGTAATTATAGTGGTGTCTATCCTTACCACTGTATCCTGGGCAAGTGCCGGGTCTTTTGCAATCGCACGCTTTAGGTGCCACTGCGCACCACAGCTGCTTAGTAGTAGAGCTACTACTACGAGCCACAAGCCTCGCACTCTTCGGGGTTTTCTATACTGCATTGGGGTTGTTCTTGGTTCTCGAGTTCTTCGAGCCAGCTGTCGAAATTATCTCCACTCATTTACTTTGCTGCTTTAGGGTCTTTACTAAACAATAGAGCGAAGGCCACACCAAGGAAGCCGCCAAACTCTGTTAAGGTTGCCTTGTCCATAATCACAAGTGCAATACCAGTTGCAAAGATAACCCCACCAGCAATAGTGGTCTTTTTATTTTCCGTTATTCTATTAAACATATTTTGTATATTTGATTGTTCACTTATAGTAGTGAGTGGTATACTTTTGGTTTGGTAAGAGGGCTTCGGCCCTCTTTTTTATTTACGCTTCAGTATATCAATCTCACGCTGGAGGTACTTGTTCTCCGTCTCGAGCTCTGCTACCTTTTGTGTAAGGCCTAAGATTTTGCCCTGCGCAGACTCCAGGGCTGCACTCATTTCATTTACGCGCTTCAGTAAGTCCTCTCTAAACATTGTCTCTGGGTTGTCCTCTCTTGCTTCTTTACGCAATTCGCGTGCCGATTCTTTACGTGTCTTGATGTACGACTCGTAAAATTTAAAGGCTGCACCGGATCCGAGAATGGTAACGACAGCTATTATTAGTTCTTTGCTCTCCATTGTTTTGTTACTCGTATTTGATTGATAACTGCTGCAAGTGCGATAATAACCCAACCAAATCGAGAGGGTGCCTCCATCATCTTGCCAGTCATAATGTACTGCTCCACGGTAAGGAAAGCCACCAGGGTAGCTATTACTGTGCTGTAGTACCTGCATTTAAGGTTGCGCATTCCTACGCTGTAAAACTGAAACAAGCCGCCTGCGATCGCAGTAAATATGATGTGCCACTTAAAACCTATCTCTACCCATACTGCTATAGGTAATACAAGAGTATGCAGTATAGCAATAAGCAGCTCTAGAAACTCGGAGTCTGCAAAACCAATAATGGTCTTGAGGTTTTTATGTATGAGCTTTAGGTCTACCATTTTTTATATCTCGTTTTGTGGTTGTCTTTGTAAGCAACAAGTACCTCACCTCTGTTGCCTTCAGCCTTGTAGCTGACGTGTACCCAGGCTGGTTCATCGGATGTGCCGAATTCCCAAATCAGTTGGTCAAAGTTGAGGTGGTCTTTTATATAGTTAAATACAGCAGCATTGGTTAAGCCGCCGTACACATCAGCATCAAGGTCTAAAGCCTCTCCTTTGGAATGCTGCGACTTTTTTGAGCCACCGATTAACTCGTTTAGCTGCGCGCTGCGGTAGCCCGAGGAGACGGCTAAAGGCTTGCCAAAGTGCTCTCTTATCGGCTGAAAGACGTGCTCTGCTACGCGCTTGAGATTCTGCAAATGCTCCTGGGTTGGTGCGTTTACAATCCCGCGCTTTATCGCAGTAGCAGATTTCGTCACTTCCGCAAGAGAAAGATTTGGCGATAGCTTCATTAGAGCTGTGCATCAGAGTTATCTAAAATGAACTGGCGTGCTTCTTCAGCGGTGTAGACCGTGTAGGATGGTTCTGATTGTCCCGATCCAAGTGCGATGAGTGCCGACACTTCTGAATCTTTCCACGATGCGGTCAGTTCATAAACGATAAAATCAGATCCATCGACGCTGACCGTAACCGGCGCACCGAAATCCGCTTTGTACTTCTCGCCGTATTCTGCCCACGTTGGATGCACCAACGTCGTGGTGTCAACGGCACCATCGTCGTCGTACGTGTACGTGTTCCAATCGTAACGCGTAATGCCCGACGGCAATGCGTTGTCCTTGTCTGATGCTGGTATTGAGATGTAAACGTTTCCTCTCATTGTGTTTTGTATTTAATTATTTGCTTTAGCTATTCGTGTAGATGTTTTTCCCCGCGTTATAGTTACGCTCCACCTCCTCGGCGGTCAATGCGCGGTTATAGATGCGCGGTTGGGCGATGGGGCCGTTGTATGCTTTATCTTCATCCGTTTGGTACGTTCCTATTTCTAAATTTTTAGTGCTTACATAAAAGCCACCGCTATAAGATGCTGAATTGCCTTCTACTGCATTCACATATATTTTAATAGTTGAACCATCCGATGTAAAAACACAATGATACCAATTGCCAGTTGTTAGCGTTTGAGATGCCACAATAGAACCCGCCGTTGTGCTTCCATTTGATGAATAGAATGCAGATACTTGGTCGTTATCGTAAGCGTATAAAATCAATGAACGTGCAGAATCTGGCCCGTGCCATTTACCTAAAATAGATTGGTCTGCTTCTCCAGCCCAACGAATCCACGCCTCAAGTGTTACTTCGCTACTATAATCCAAACTCGCATTATCGTGCACCTCTGCCCAGCTATTGCCGTCAAGATTGAGCGCCCCTTGTTTGCGCACGTTCTCGAATAGATTCACGCCCGTAATGTCGCGGCCACTTGTGAGGCCTTGGGGGAGGAGGACGGCGGAGGTTTGGGCGGTTGATAGTGTTGGGATGTAAGGGCCGACGCTTGAGCCGTTTATTGCTTGAGCGTCTTGGATGTAGATATTTCCACTTGTTCCGCTTATATCGTTATCGCCATCCGCTGGGTAAATTCTAACACGAGAAACCGTTCCCAAATTAAAAGAGAATGAGCAACGATACCAGCCATTTCCAACATCGTCAATATATCCAGCGATTGCCGCCGAACCCGAACCCACAACGCCGTTTTCTAAATCAAAATAATAGAATCCGTTTGATGAACCATTGACCAGCATACGAATCCAATTTAAAGAACCCGCTTTAGCATATACACTAAAAACACCCGAGCCCGTTATTGTAGTGTTTTGATATAGGTATTCGCTTGACGCGTCCTTTTCTATTTTCCAAGCGTTATTCGTTCCATCGTGTCCCGCTTGTCCACTTGTTAGCGTTACGAAAGAAAGCCAGGGCGATGTACTAAATGCGTTTGACTGTTGTAAAATGTTCGTCCCCTTATTCCAATCAATAACCGCCGTTTGCGCTACGGGACTGCCTACGCCGTGCGTCCACGTTGCACCGCTTATGGTGCCGTGGTTTCCGTTGCCGCTCCCATCGTACGCCGTCGTTCCCGCACCTTCCATCATTGGAAGCCATAACTTCAACGCTGAATCTGCTACGCCCGTTGGGACAATCTTTTC
>BCSF01000649.1_pt1 | contig 12872 bp, 23 predicted proteins | sample 1016431 | NCBI WGS metagenome assembly BCSF01 (sample SAMD00045685;SAMD00045686;SAMD00045687;SAMD00045688;SAMD00045689;SAMD00045690;SAMD00045691;SAMD00045692;SAMD00045684;SAMD00045690;SAMD00045691;SAMD00045692;SAMD00045684;SAMD00045685;SAMD00045686;SAMD00045687;SAMD00045688;SAMD00045689, study...
GGGTGCTTCGTTTTTGTCCTTTGTTCATGGTTACTGAGGTGTGTTCGGTGCGGTGTGCGACGTGCGCTCGCGGGTGGTTATGGAAAGATTGTAGTTTGCTTTTGTTGTTTATAGTGTTGTCCTGTCACGTACGTTTCACAATCCGAACCCTCACCACATCAATCACACAAATTGCTTTGCTCGATACGGAGAATGTTCATGTCTGGAATTGCAGCCGTCGTTTTGGTTCTGGGTGTGTTTACCGCAGATTGGCGACCTGCGATTACGGGCGCCGCGCCCAACTGTGGACCGCAATGTAACACTTACATGCTCGCAGCCGCGATAACCCTGATCTCTGCGTCCCTCATAGCCACCATGGTGAAGACGCATACTATATGAAGCATTTTGGCACGAAAATAAATGGGACTTTTTTGGAAATGGGCGCTGTCAACGGTGTAGCCATGTCCAACACATTACACTTCGAATCTGATTTCCGGTGGACAGGCGTTCTCATAGAGGCAAATCCGGACATGTACAAGCACTTGATTTACAACAGACCAGGTGCAACAACGGTACACGCAGCAGTCTGCGACAAAGAGCAGGAAGTGCACTATTCACGATCTTCTGCAGTGGGTATGCGTGGCATACTCGAATTTATGAAAGAAGAGCACATTGAGCGGTGGTTGTATCGCAACAATGAGCAGAAACAAGCAGTTTGGAACGCTGCATTGAAAATGATGTGCTTACCTCTTAGCACAATTTTTGCGACGATTGGGTATCCAGATACAAACGGCGTATGGGTTGTTGACTGGTTTTCACTTGACGTTGAAGGAGCTGAACTAGAGGTGTTGAGCGGTATAAATTTTGAGAACTTTTTGTTCAAGGTTATTACCGTAGAAGCCATTGGCAACGGTCCGAAAGATACAGCAGTTGCAAGATTACTAAGCCGACACGGTTACGAGAAGCATGGCAGCGACGGAATTAACAATTGGTTTGTCAAGAGCTAAATTTGTAAAGACTTATACTTCAATATGCGTGGCTGATGCTAACGGCAAGATCGCTATTTGTCGAGGGTAGATCTATGTACTCCCTTTTTCTTAGACAGAGAACTAAAGGTAGAAGCATCCGAAAAATGAAATCAATTTATTAAAACACAAATTTAAAACGAGCATACGTAGCCTAGCCAATATAGTCTTCGTACATCGTGATTGTCGCGACGATCCTCGCAACGATATCGGCGTCATCACAGGCCTCCGCGGTGAGCAGCAGCTGCAACGGCCTCGCGCCGAGCCTGTACTCCACGATCGCGGTCCTGATCTCGGTTACCGTATCGCCATCCTGGACCGCGGCGTAGAGCCGTTTCAATGAGATCAGGTGATTTTTCGCGAGCGACGAGTACGGCGCCTTTTTATAGCGGAGCGGGGCGTCGATACAGTGCCCGAGGAACCGAGAGAGCGCGTTCCTGGCGACCGCTCTCGAGCACGCCATTCCGGAAATAAAGACCTTCCTCCTCCGCTTCACCTTTAAACGCCCCGGAGCTTAAAAACATGTTTTTAATTACCGTTTTCAGCACAACCGTATCTCTTTGCCTGTTCTGAGCCAGAGAACCCTGTTTAGGCTGTCCCAGAGATCGCCTCCTCGATGATCGGGGTGAGCGCGTTCACGATCTTCTTCTTCTGCGTGCAGATTCGTCGATTCTGGTAGAAAAACTTCCCGGCGTTCGAGAGTTTGTACGCCCTGATCCCGACGATCCCGTTCTCGGTCGTGAGGAGAACCCCTGCCGAGAGCATCATCCTGCTCATGAGAAAGTCCGGGATCACTGTGTCTTTGACGACGCCGAAATCGTCGAAGAGCACGATGTACTCGCCGCGGTGCACGTAGAAATCGGTGAGCGTCGTATAAGGCTGGATCCGAAGGAGTAGCATGAGCTCCTCCCTTGCTACGACCCTGATAATCATCGCTGTAGGTGACCCTTCCATTTCCCCATATAATGTACATCCCGGTGGAGACGCCCGGCGAGAGGAACCTCTGTCTCTACAACGCGGTGCTGATCTCCTCGCTGCAGCCCTGCACCGAAACGGCGTCCCTCTCGCTCAAAGCGGCGGCCCATCGCCTGCTCAAAGAGAAGCTGACCGAGGCTCGCTCGACGACCGGATTGACCCGCTCCGACCTGCGAGCGGCCTTAGACGTGACCGACCCGCGTACCGAGCTCATGGCCACCGATGAGGTCGTCCCTGCGATCGCGACGCTGCTAAACTGTAAAGTGTTCATCCACGAGGAGGGCAGCGTCATCGAGGTGGAAGACTACGACGCCGTTGCGGAGAACGAGCTACATATCGGGTACGAGCCAGGACACTTTTACGGACTAAAAAAAGAATAATTTAATAGGCTAAATTCGGTCCGCTACAGCTGAGCTCTACAAAAGCCGCGTCCTGTCTCAGCTTCATCTCCTCGACGGTCGGATACTCGGCCACAAGGACGATCTCCTCTCCGCCGAGCCACCAGAGCTTGTACGGCCGCTTCCCGTTCAAGATCACCTTGGAGTGGTCCTCCCTCTGCGGCACCGCGATCGCCTCCTCGAACGTGTCCACCGCCGTCATCGGCATGATGAGGCTGTAGCCGTCCTTCAAGAAGAGAACGTAGAACCCTCGCTGTGGCAGCTGGTCGAGCAGCGACCTGTACAGCTTGAAGGCGTTCTCGATGGAGCAATCCATGGTTGAAAATGAGCGGTCCTTCCTCAGCTCAAGGCATACCCCGATACAAAAATAGACACTCTCTCGCAGCCCCAGAGCTCGGCCGAGTCGTCGATGCGGGGGTACCTCTGGACGTACCTTAAAAGCGACTCCCCCGGAAACGCTAGGATAGGGCCGCTCCGGACCCTGAAGACGTAAATTTCCAAAAATTGCTTTTGCAGCGACTCGGTCGAGATATCGATGGTCTCGCCGTCCCTGAGCCCGAGGTGTAGCAAGAGCTTTTTCGGCAACAGGATCACCGAGGTCGCGTCCGGCCTGAGCGGCGACCTGGCCAGGTCAAAGACGAAGAGGAGCGCGTAGAGGTCCTTCCGAAGGCTCGCCATGGAAGCCTTCAACCTATATACTTGTATATACAAGCGATCCCCGCTTTATAAGGCAAGAATGGAGTGTCTGATCTGTCTCGATAAACAAGCAAACGTGAGAACCCGCTGTGGACACCCCTTTTGCGCCGCCTGCCTGACGACCTGGTATCAGATTAACCCGACCTGCCCTCTCTGCAGGACCCCCCTGTTCCATCTCACGTCCTTCTTCTTCGCGACGCGGATTCAAGGGCTAAAAGGGAAGCGGCGGTACCTCCGGCGAAACAAGCTCGTCATCGCGACACAGTACTTATTCATCAATTCGAAACGGTACCACTTCAAGGAGGTGGCGGCCATTGAGAAAATAGTTAATACGGTGAAAATCCTTGTAAAGAAAAAAGGCACGCTACAGAAAATTATCTTTGAGCATAAAAACGCCGAGCTGATTCTACAGAATATTTCGAACTGGTTCCATGTTGCGGCTGCGTGGGCGGCGGAAAACCGCATAAGCGAGGCCTCTCTCGAGTACTAAGATGGGGATTGTCGAGACGCCCGCCGGCGCACGGTTATCCGGGTACGAGGCTCCGCCAAAGGAGAAGATCGATGCGACCGAGGCCGGGACCTTCCACGGCAGCGGGGAGGACGTCGCGCTCGCGCTCGAAGCCTTTTACGCGCGGTGCCGGGAGCGGGCCAAGGCGAAGGTGAAAACGTTGACCCAGACGAAAACTATAAAGGGCTTCTTCAAAGGAAAGCAGGAATGAACTTCACATGCTACCTCCTCGTCTGCCTCTCGCTCCTCGAGCTCTCCCGCGGGATCATCCACTACTTTGCGACCAGGTTTGCGATTGAACGGCTCGCGGGGCTCACCTACACCGACGAGCTCCCCTTTTTTGTCGGGTTAGTCGGGGCGGAGAACATTAGCACCGCGGTCCGGACGGCCGGGCTCGCTGTCCTCGCAGTGGCCGACGAAAAAAAGGTCGCTGCGATCGCCTTTCTCGCGTCCGCGGCCGCGTCGATCCTGATTGCCGGAAACACAGCCAAAGGGAAGATTGGCGAGTGGGAAGCCCTTGTCATTGCCTACGGCGCCTTTGCCCTTCTCTTCATCTTCCGGGTCTTTCATCTGCTGGACCGATAAATCTATTTACCGAAGGAATCAGGAAAGACGGATGGGGAACCGGTGCGAGCAGTGCCGGAAACGGGTCGGCCTTCTCGGGATCCAGTGCCGGTGCCTGAAGATTTTTTGCGCAAAGCACTCCGCCGCGGAGGAGCACAATTGTACCTTTGACTATAAAAAGGAGGGCCGAAAAGTGCTGGCAAAACAAGCCAAGCTCGAAGAGCGCGTTTCGAGCTGATTCCGGATCATTTTTACGATGGAAGCGATCACGAGGATCCCGTAGGTCACGCTCGCCATTTTCCATTTCGTCTTCGAAAGCTCATTCCAAATGTTTCTCTACAGGGACCTTCTCCAAGAGATTGAAAAGGCGATTGATGAGCAGAAAGCGGCAAGCGAGGAGTCGCTCTACTACGGGGAGCAGGCCGCCAAGGCGAACCGGGAGGGGTCCCAGGCTGCCAAGGCGAACGTGGTGAGGGCGCTGGAGGACCATGCAAGGCTCCTCGCGAAGAAGATTAACACGATGTTCGAGCCGAGCAAGGAGGACGAGGTCGCTCACTTTCTCGTGGACGGGCAAAACCCGCTGACGGTCCTCCAAGGGATCCAGCTCCAGAACTGCGCGGTCGGCCCGGTACTCGCCTCGCAGAGACGGCTGACGAGCCAAATCGTTCTCCTTCCAAGCGACAATTTCGAGCTGATCGAGTCGCTGATCGCCGCGGTCCGGTCGATCATCTTTTCGGTCGGGGACCCCCGGAAAGCGAGCAGCCACCCCCTGAAGAAGGTCTCCGCCGAGCACTACTTTGTATCGTTAAACCAGGTCCTCCGGAAAGCGACCGAGTGGCTCGTCTACTACGGGATCCAGGCGTACGAGCTCCAGCTCTGCAACAACGCCAAGATTGCGGTGGACACGATCGTGAGGTGCGCCGCCCTGCTTGCGGAAACGTTTGACTGGCTCACAAGCGAGGTCGTCCCCCCCTCGAAGGCGCGGAGCTTCGCGAAACGGCTCTTCTACCTCCTCTCCCTTCTCCACGTGAAAGGGCACTCGGAGGCCAGGCACGAGAAGAGCCCAGCGAACGATACGCTCCGGCGGAGGATGCCCTTAGAGACGGGCGTCCTGAAGAAGTTCCGGAGCACGCTGATCACAACGAAGATCAAGACGAAGACGGTATCGTACCCGACCGTGACCGCTTGCGACTCTCCGTTCTCCCAGTTTGACAAGATCGCCGCGTTGCCGCAGTACTTTGAGAGGCTGAAAGAGCAGCTTCTCGACGATTTTGTACGTATCTTCAACGACGGGTCCTCCCGGGAGCTGAACACGCTCACCGTTTCGATCATTTTTGAGCATTTGCCCGACCAAGACATTATTAGCCTTCAGACCTGGGTTCCCTTCCATGCCGCCGACAAGAAACGAAGTAGAGCGATATTATCGAATTAAATACACAACGTTTACCGGCACCTTCTACACCCCGTATAACCGTGACTATGACCTCCTCCATGCCTGGGTGAAAGATTTACAGAATAGGTATGCCTTTCCGTTCTACATCATTGAGGTCGAAAACGCCGTCTTGCCGTCTCCCGAATCTCGCGGAGGAAGTCGGCCCGGAGCAGCTCTCGGCGCTCCCGCAGGATCATGACGATTAGCTCGGTCGGTATCATAACCTATTTAAGGGGGGATTCCGCCATAAATACAGTATGCAGATCTTTGTCAAGACGCTGACCGGGAAGACGATCACGCTCGAGGTCGAGAACAATGACACGATCGAGAGCGTCAAGGCGAAGATCCAGGACAAGGAGGGATCCCGCCGGACCAGCAGCGGCTCATCTTTGCCGGGAAGCAGCTCGAGGACGGGCGGACGCTCGCGGACTACAACGTGCAGAAGGAGTCCACGCTTCATCTCGTTCTCCGTCTGAGGGGCGGGTGAATCTTCGTCCTGCAGAGCGGGCACTGGGACTGGATCTCGAGCCACGGCGCCAAGCAGGTACCGTGGAAGAGGTGCGAGCAGCTGATGTCGGCGATGTTATCGTTGTTATGGAAGGGGATCAGACAGATCGCGCAGCACTCCTGCCGCGGCGGCTTGATCGTAGCGTACTTGATTGTCGGCAAGACCGTAGATCTACACCTTCGCCGGAGGTACACTAGACCGAGGATAATAAGTGATATCGCAGCTGGGACGTACAGCGCCAATATAAGCGCCAGAGCCATTGTATTGTATGAGTTTAGGAGCGCTTATAGAATGTACCGGATAGCCGTCCTGAAAGCGGTGAATGACTCGCACCCCGCCGCCGAGCTCGTTACCGATGTAGCCGCGGCGTTGACCTGATCTGCGGGACGAAGGATGCCTGCACTGTGCACAGGATCAAAATAAATCCGGAGGCAAATTCAGTGGCTCCCAAATCATAAACAAAATTGATGCCATGAATCTAACACTGTTGGCGGCAGCATCAAATGCTACCGTTATAGGTCATGTCCACATGGCTAAAACGGCCGGCACCACAATCAACGGCATTTTAGCGCTTAACTTTCACAATGTGTGCGGCCACAAAGGGTACTCACTCACCTATAGCGCGTACCAAGAAAAAAGCAAAGGCCGCGAACCCTCGGGAGAAGGGAGGGTGATGCCGGGTGAGATGACGCGCCGCGGATTTGAGGACTGTGATTGGATTTCGCATGAGTACAATTGGCGGTTCTGGTTGACCTTGCCGCGGCCGCTTGAGCTTCACATACCTTGCCGAAACATTTCCGAGCACCTTTTGTCGGTAGCAAATCATCAGAACAAAGTATTTGACTGCCAAGCAGACGGCCGGTCCGAATTTGCACGAGTTGTCGCTGGGTTTGAACTAGGGCGCTTTAGTGATAAACTTCTTCATACAGAAGGTATCACGGCGTATTGTTTTGACCCTAACAACTATGTTCCCTACATGAGTACCCGATTACAACCAAAGCGGAAATTCACCGAATATGTCCACCGACCCACAAACAAAAAGCGCACTCGTGCATGCCTGCCACCAGGTCTGATAGAGGCCGCCCTCGAGCACCCATACTACAAGTACTGTAGCAATTGCAAACGCTTGTTCACGTGAGGTAGCCCCCAATCGCGGCCAGGCAGCCAACAAAGACGTACATGATGGATTGAGAATATACCTGCAAACAAAGACTTGGAAATTCCGAGACTATAGTCTGCTGTTCGGGCGAAAGCGTACCCGATGCCCGGATGATGGAGCCCAATTGCTGGCCGGTTCCGTGTTCTTTTAGCGGCCAGTAGCACTCCTGCCGCGGCGGCTTGATCGTAGCGTACTTGATTGTCGGACCGTAGATCTACACCTTCGCCGGAGGTACACTAGACCGAGGATAATAAGTGATATCGCAGCTGGATGTACAGCGCCAATATAAGCGCCAGCGCCATTGTATTGTATGAGTTTAGGAGCGCTTATAGAATGTACCGGATAGCCGTCCTGAAAGCGGTGAATGACTCGCATCCCGCCGCCGAGCTCGTTACCGATGTAGCCGCGGCCGACGCGATCGTCTCGGAGGATCACTTCCCCACAATCAATTCCGCGATGACCGCGCTAATCCTCCGCGACGTCGAGCTGATCTGCGGGACGAAGGATGCCTGCTACGACAAGGTGAAGGCGACCTACAAGGCGTTTCCGTCCGCGCGGGCCAGCCAGGCCATCGCAAAGTGCAGGAAGGCGACCGGGCACGTAACAAAGTCGGAGAAGGGGGCGAGCTTACGACGGTGGGAGAAGGAGAAGTGGCAGGACAAAATCACAAAGAAGGAGTGCGGCCACGAGGGCGGCCCCGAGTACTGCAGGCCGACCAAGAAGATCAGCTCGAAGACGCCTAAGATGTACAAGGGGGAGAAGCTAAAAGAAAAAATTAGGTTAAAGCGGACAACCGGGCACGCTTAATTTTTTTTATTTCTGCTGCCATAGCTTGTACGCCTTGATCGTATCTACCCAGGCCTTCCGCGTGCTCTCGATCACCGTCCTCGTCCTGGCGTCGATCATGTGCTCGTTCAGATGCATGATGACCGAGGTGAACTGATTGTTCACGATCTGGCTGAAGGCCCGCTTGAACTCACCGGAAAAGAGAATATGCTTCTGGATCGAGTTGAGCGACCACTCCGGGGCCTCGATGGTTTGCCCCGTGATCGGGTGCTTGCAGCAGACGTCCTCCCTGGCGGTCTCGTTGTACTGGTCCTGGACCGTCCGCACCACGGTCGGGAGCTCCTTCCCCTGCGAGATGAGCAGCTTCGCGAGCGCCTTCAAGTCCTGGCACGGCCCTCCGTCGTCGCGGTACTCGCAAAAGAAGCAGAATTCGCCGGCCGCGCTGCACTGGGGGGCGCAGTAGTTGGCGTGGAGCGTCCCGACCTGCCAGGCCTCCACGTTGTACGCGGGCATCGTTGGGTTATCCATGGCTGTACCTCCTTTCCCGCCCTTCGTAAATAGTAAAAAACGGTGTGCTTAAAAAATAAATGAGGCCCTCCGGCGTCACCGCATACGTTCTCCTCATTTCCGACGATGCAGGTCTGCGAGGCTGCGAACGCGTACGTCTGGACCTACGTCGAAAGTGATTCTCGGCAGAGCATTACGTCATCCGAGGAGAATCAGTACTTTGAGGTCTGTCTGCACAGGCTGTACGCCCTGATCAAGGATTTGCAAGGTCTCACCTTTTTGACAGCCTCGCTAACCTGCAAACGGGACGAGCTCGAAGCGTACTTAAGCGGACATGCGACCGCGATGGCAGCTTGGCATAAGGAGGCGAACCGGGATCACCCTGACTTTATTCGGACGCTTAAAACAAATGCGGTGTTGCTTCGTAGGCTAGCTAAGCATGGCGAGGATAAAAAGGATATACTTCTTAAATACAGCCTTTAATTTTTAAATTATTTTAAAAGGGGGTTTTATGTATTAATAAAATAAGTTAATCAGAATACGTTCTCAAATGGCCTAAAGTCGTCGCCGTACCCAAAATCAAAAATTTCATCGATCAGGAAAATCTTAAAATCAATCTCAGACCTGGACAGCCTCGCAGCATACTTTTGCCGCCGTCGATCCTGCGCTAATGTCATCACACCGCGCGTCTTCATGGTCGCGGTCCGGTCCTTCAATGTTCTCGGTACTTCCACAGCCGAAAAGGGCACGTTCGAGAAGCAGGCGCACGCATCAATGTCAAATGTCGTCAGAGTTGAAAGCGGTCGGCTCATCACGAGGTTCAGCCGGATGCCGTTGCCGACCCCGACGCGCCACCAGCACACCACGTCTTCCATCTCCCCAAGGGCGGAATTGGCCTGCTTTGAGCCGTCCTCCCTCACGTCTCTGAAGAGCAGCTCGATGAAGTCAGCGAAGAACGGTCTGACGCACGTTCCCATGCAGTAAATGTCCCAGTCGTTCGGGTACCACTTCGCTGTGCCGAGGACGCGATGAAGCACGGAGCTGCCCGCGATCCCGTACAGCCACGGCATGGTAAACGCGAGCTCCGAGTACATCCAGCTCTCGTCAAACTCGGGTTGATTAGTGAACGTTATCGTGATCCTCGGAACTTTCCCGGTGAAGAGCCACGCAAAAGTAGCGACCGGGTCAAGCCCACGGGACGGGGTATCGTGGACGACATCTAGTATTACCTCCTTCACCCCGGCATCGGTAAAGATCGGCCAGAGCCGCCGCAAGCAGAGGATCAGCGTCAGAAGGCGCTTCCGCTCGTACGGCAGGAGCAAGCTTTCTTCCGGGGGCTCCTCCTTGAAGATGCCGGAAAAGAGCTCGCGTTGACGAATCCGATCTGATACTTTTGGCCGCTTCATATTGGGTTATGACACCGAAGAAAATTAAGCACCCTAATTCTACCGCTCTGTGCATAAAAACGGGGGGAAGCAACCCTTTCCATAGTGGGATCAACTGGATAATAAAGATTTATCGGGTACGTCAACAAGTTAAGGTTATATTTACATTGCTTTCCTGTCTATGCCACAAACACGGTTATGCTTCGTCTGATTCGCGCAACCCTCGCCCCATCTACCACTGGATGCGTTGCCAATGAGCAGTGCGCTGGAAATTATTGTGACAGCACTTCGAAGTGGAATCCTACGACCGGAGTATGCATGCCAAAGCATGGCCCGCCTCCTCCACCCAAAAAATAATTTATTGACAATACTATTATTAGTACGGCAACTTTTGAGACAGCATCACTTCCTTTCATCATTTTCAAGCTAAACATGGGTAACGCAATTACCCAACCGGCGCGCACAATTGAGAAGAAGGTATTTGGGGTTGAGGATAGGAACAAGTCAAAGGTCGTCAAGAGTGGCGCCAATGATGTTCATTTTACCGCGGCTAAGTTTCAGAACGGAAATAGTGGAACCACATCTGTTGGAATAGGTGGTAATCAGGTTTCAGTTAGTGCTAATTTGTATGTTTAACAGTACAAACACAATTAAAGTTAACTTCTCAACGGTTTAATCATGGCATTTTTTTTTTAATTTTGTATAAAACAAAAAAGAAGAAAAAAAACGGCCGCCTCAAAAAAGGCTGTGTGTTACAAGCTCTAATATCACCAAATAGTATGAGGCCTGAAAATTTTAAAATTGCCTGCTCTGTGCATAAAAACGGGGGTAAGCACTCGCTTTTGCCTCCAGTCCCTCCCTCATTTTCAGAATGGAACGGATCACCCCCAAGCGAAGCCGGACCACGCCCTTACATCTGAAGCTGCAAGCCACCGAGAAGCTTCGCGAGGAAGGGATCAGCCTGCGCAAGTTTGCGCTTCTCCGGTCCTTTCTGAAGGATGACACTCGAAGCCATCTTACACCGCGGGACTACCTTCTCTATCCTGGGCGCGTTGATCGCCCTTTTTGAGGAAGACGCGAATCCGGTCTCAACGCTCTTTTTGACGGTCTCGCTCATACTCTCGAGCAACCTCGGGGTCGTGACGGAGGGCGTCCTCGGGCTCCTCGACACGGTCTACTGCTTCCATCTGTCCTGCACACGGTTCCATAACGAGTACCACAACTTTGCCGTCGTTCTCGCCTTTATCCATTATTTTACGTTTTTAGCGCTTACCTCGTATGAGAAGCTGTACTGTTTCAGTATAAACGGATCCCCAAAAATAAATAAACGATGAAGCTTGATTTTGTACTTGATAGTGCCGTGACTAGAGTACTGCTACAGCAGAGCGTTGGCACCGTGATTTACCAGGATGAGACCCCCTTTAAAACGTTCTCGGTCTCCGTGGATAGCCTCAAAAAAATAATTTTTATCAAGCGAAAAGGAAAAAACAATAAAATCATCGCGGTCCTCCGGATCAAGAGCGTGACCTCATCTCTACTCTCCGGCCCCGAAACCGTCACGGCGACCGGGACCTGGGCGAAGAGCAGGCTCAAACTCACGATGACGGGCCGTGTCAAGCTTCATATCGCGAAGAATACCCCCTTCAAGCACCCGCCCTCGGTCGATCTTGCCCGGCGCTTCGAGTACGGCGAGAGCAGTTTCCCGGTCCTCTCCGTCTGCGGGGTCAAGGAGATCCTCGTCGATGTCCCCTTTCTGAAGGAGCGGTGGAAGCAGCATTATGACCTCCTTGTCAAGAGTAATGTTGACAGCAGCGATCTGCCGCAGCTCACGTACCTGATCATCTGCATGTTCGCGTGGCGCTCCCGCTACGTCTCCGAGAAGATCGATTCGCTCCTGCAGCTGCAGATCCTGAACTACGAGGGGGATTGCGAGGACCAGGCCCTTGAGATCGTCCGCGTGATCAGAGGCGCGCTCCGGGCTGGGCACAGCTTCGCGGCCCGGCCAGAGGTCCGGTGGCTGAAGGAGAACGTCGAGAAGGCGTACCTGGTCTCCGGCGTCGCGGATCCCGGGTTCTCGCTAAATCGGAGCAACTACATCGGGCACTGCTGGGCCGCGGTCAAGCTGCGAGCCGGTGCAAACCCTGCCCATTTCGGGCTTTCGAAGACGGGGCACAGCCAGCTCGCGTACCTGGAGGGCACCAACCCGGTCTCCTGGGGCTGGACCTCGAAGCTGAAGCCGGGCTGCGCGATCCCGACCTTTGCGGGGAGCACCCTCCGGAACGCGAACAAAGGCGAGCTCGTCTGCGTCAAGTTCCTCTTTGACGAGCGGGGGCGGTACGATGTCGTTCTCGGCGGGGATTCCCCCTTTACGCTCTGCTTTGACACCGCCCACGTCAGCGCGAGCCCTCTGAGCGGGAGCCTCCTGCGCAAGCTGGACGAACCGAACGGCGCGAGGCTGAAGGAGCAGCTCCGTACCCACTTGACAAACCTGACCACGTTCAGCCCGCTGATCTGCGAGGGACGCAAGGTAAAGCCGTTGTTTCTGACGGACGCCTCGACCGGGGACTCGCTTATCTTAAAGGACGATCCCTTCTTCGGGGCCTACTATGGGCGTCCGTCAGAAACAACGGCTTTACCTTGCGTCCCTCGCGCATTATCATCAGTATAAGCGAGGTTAATCGCCTCGACATATTGTGGATCTAACGCTCGAGTTCACTTCGTACTCATCCGACTCTTAGTTTTCCTCGATGGACTCAGACATGTGTGTCTTGTCCCCGAAAGCGTACGAGTCCTAGACCTACGACCATATTAATGCCTGTCTCTGATTCCCCTCTTCTCTCTTACGCTACTTCGTTGCCGTGCGTATGCCGTCTTCTGCGTGAAAAAATAATGAACAGTGAGTGTGTGCCGTCAATTGTTATCGTTGTTCATACTGTGCGTGCTGGTGTCC
>BCSF01000650.1_pt1 | contig 12862 bp, 25 predicted proteins | sample 1016431 | NCBI WGS metagenome assembly BCSF01 (sample SAMD00045685;SAMD00045686;SAMD00045687;SAMD00045688;SAMD00045689;SAMD00045690;SAMD00045691;SAMD00045692;SAMD00045684;SAMD00045690;SAMD00045691;SAMD00045692;SAMD00045684;SAMD00045685;SAMD00045686;SAMD00045687;SAMD00045688;SAMD00045689, study...
ACTTGATGCTTTCATTCCACCACAACCTTATACATCATGGACACTGAATAGTACCTCAAAGGATTGGGAAGCACCTATCACCCAACCTACACTGACTGACGAACAGACAGCAGCAGGTTCATACTATCGTTGGGATGAAGATGCATATCAAGCAGACAATACAGCAGGATGGGTATTAGAAACACCTTCAGCTGAGTGATACCAAGGGGTCTCGGACCCCTTTTTTTATGCCTATAAATAAGTAAAAAGTACTTGGTATAATGACTAAGGCTGTAACACTTGCTGAATTAGCTGATCAGAATGTACTGTCGGTTGATGGAGCAAACAACCGAGTTGGTATTGCATCTACTCAACCAACAACAACCTTAGATGTTGGTGGTACAGTAACTGCCACTGCATTTGTTGGTGATGGTGCTAATCTGACTGGTGTATCTGGATTTGCAACAGCACTCTCCTCTGATTCATCTTCACCACTGAACAGAATCTTCAAGACACCAAAACAACTTGATATTGGTGCTGGAACATCTGTAAAAGTTGAGTCAGATACTCCATCTGGTGAGATTGCTTTCATGAGAGAAAGTATTGTTCATGTTGCTGTAGGTGGAACTTTCCATGTTGGATCAGGAACAACATTGATTACCAATGTTCTTGGTGTATTTTGATAAATAAACATAGCAAAAGGATTTTAGAAACCAATGTCTGAAATTAGGGTAAATAAACTTCTCGATGAGGCAGGGACTGGTGCTATTGAACTGACTGAAGGTGCAACTATCCCTAGTGGTAAGACTCTTAGTGGTTCTGGTTCTATCAGTTCAGGTTTGATTCCTACTCTGAATCAAAACACCACTGGAACTTCGGCTGGTTTAACGGGGACACCAGACATCACTGTTACTAATGTGGTTGGTGCAGCTGCTACATTCAGTGGTGATGTTATTGTTAATGGAACTCTCACCTATCAGGATGTAACCAACATTGATTCTGTTGGCATGGTTACAGCAAGAAAGGGTGTTCAGGTTCTTGCTGATGGAATGAATGTCGTTGGTATCGTCACAGTATCAGAAGGAACCAACTTAGATGGATTTAAGGTAGAAGAAGGAAATATTGACTCATCAACAGGATTGACTGGTGAGTTTGATTTTCTTTTAGAGGACGGACATATTCAAACATATAGTTCAGCAACCGCTGGTAACTATCAACCTGATTTCAAGGTCAGTGCAACTAAGTCACTAGACTCAATTATGGATGTTGGTGATGTTGTCACATGTACTCTGATGGTTGCATCTTCATCACATTATCTGGCTACAGCATCAATCAAGATTGATGATAGTACATCTAACCTAGACATTGATAATGTTGGTGGTTCTGCTCCATCAGCAGCAAACGGTTCAGGTTATGACATCTATTCCTTTACCATTCAAAAGACAGCAGCAACTCCAGCATATCATATTATAGTCAATGCCTTAGGTGCAGCCTAATAGGAGGTAGTCTCATGTTCATTAACTGGAATAAGAAAGAAAAACCATTCAGTGGATTTGGTGGATTTGGTGGAGGTGTGGCTGGTCTCGCATCTAAAACATCAGGAGGAACTGGTGCTCAAAGTGGAACTTACTTGAATCGTGGTTATTGGGGTGGTGTGAGTGACAGAACAACATTTGAAGTTGAGTGGTCAACTGATACTTCTGTTTTGACAGGTCGTGGTCAAGGACCTAGTTTTGATTCTGGTGGTGGAAGTGGTTGGTCTACTCAATCATATGGATGGTGGTTTGGTGGATACAGCAATTCCGACTCACCAAATGGTAGTAAAACTGATGTTTTTAGATTAGATTATTCTAATGACACTACCACCATGGCAGACAGAGCTAATATGAACCAGGCTAGAGGTGGTGGTCACATGGGTGGAGGTAACACACAATACGGATGGGTTAGTGGCGGTATGTATGGAAATAGCGGAGGTGCTAATTCAAAAGTAGAAAGGATGACATGGGCTTCTGAATCAGGTTCGGCTTCACAGAGAACAAATGGACCTGAATCACAGGCTAGATGTCATACTACAGGAACAGACGCAAATACATATCTGTGGTTCATTTGTTGGACAAAAGGTGGAGCAGGTGGTGTTTCAGGAGAAAATAGAACATATTCTTATAGATTGACATTTGCTAATGATACTATCGCAATGAGTAATCGGTTTGACAGTGGTGGAGGTAGTGAACCTGGATGTGCTTCTACTCTAGATTATGGTTGGATAGGTCCAGGCACTGGTTATGTCAATACCAGTAATATTAGAAGAATTGAATGGGCAAGTGATAATACTGGATTAACAGTTAGATCGGGATTCCCCTATGCTAGTAAATCTTGGGGTGCTTCTCTGAACAATACTTATGCTTGGTGGTGGTTTAGGGGTGGTAGTGATCAAAGTAATTTGTATAGAATGGAATTTACTACTGACACAACCGAAGCTTCACTGAGAGCACAATCATCAGAAACAAAAAGAAAACAAGCATCAATTACACAAAGTTTGGCAGCAACATGATTGAAATTTTTGATAATGTTTTAAGTGAAAGTGAAATAAATCAAATTGAAGAATATATAGACGGAGATATGGGGTTTCCCTGGTTTACTGGGGGAACCTCTACTGTTGCAAAGTCTGATACTACTTCATGGTCGGATCATCCAAATGTTGTTGAATCTTATCAATTTTTTCATTATTTTTACAACAATTTAGATTCCCAAAGAAAGTCATCATTCTCTCCACCCAGTGACTTTCTTTGTAATAAACTTAAAGTTACTCCCAAGCAGTTAATAAGATCAAAAGTTAACTTTCAAACACAGATAAAAGATTATCCTTCACATTGTCATAACACTCCGCATGTTGACAATGATAATCCCCATAATGTATACTTGTACTATGTAAATGAAAGTGATGGAGACACATTCTTTTTTAATGAGAACAAAGAAGTTATTAAAAGGGTCTCCCACAAAAGAGGAAGAATTGTTCACTTTGATGGTTCAATATATCATGCTGGATCCAATCCCTCAAAATATGATAGAAGAATAACTATAAACATTGATTATGAAACTATTAATAGCAGTTCCTTGTTATGGGGGGTTAGTCTCTGATAAGACCTGTAATTCACTTTTCAATTTAGGAAAAAGTTTACAGAGACAAGGTATTGATCATAACTTAATTACCTTAGCAAATTCCTCTATCATTACTCAGGGGAGGTCTAAACTTGCAAATGTATTCATGAATGTAACAGATGCAGATTATCTGTTGTTCATTGACAGTGACATTGGGTTTAAGTCAAATCATGTTCTTAGACTTCTGAATAGGAAAAAACATATTGTCTGTGGATCATATCCAAAGAAAACACTTCCACTTGAGTTTACACATGTCAATACATCAGAGCCACCAGAGATGGAGGGTGAGTTGGTTAAGATTAGAGGTGCGGGGTTAGGATTTACTTTAATTCATAGATCTGTATTTGAAGTTATGTCGGAACATTATCCAGAATTAAAATATGTTCCAGAAGACCCCCAAAATGATGAGGAGAAAGAAAATTCATATCATTACTTCTCCGAATTAAAGAGAAACAACGCATACCTATCAGAGGATATGAGTTTCTTCCACAGAGCAATGGAGATAGGATTTGATATATGGATGGACAGCACCATCCACTTGTCACATGTGGGTTCTCATGTATTCTCCCTATGAAGTCGTATTATTTTCTTTCAGGTCTTCCTAGGTCTGGTTCTACATTATTAAAAAGTCTTCTCAATCAAAATCCAAACATCCATTGTAGTCCAATCTCTCCTGCATTGGAGTTGATGTATAGAAATAAAGATTGGATAGAAAGGACAGAGATGCAATTGAGTTTGGATCAAAAGAATACATTTCTATCCAGCATCATTGATAACATCTATAAGGGTTATGATGAAGAAATTATCATTGATAATTGTAGAGCATGGACAAGTCATGAGGATCTGATTAGAGAGTATATCAATCCAACACCAAAGATTATATGTACTGTTAGGGATGTGACAGAGATACTCACATCATTCATCGTACTTCTACAATCAAACAAGAGTAATTCCTTTGTTGATCAAAAGATAGTTGGTGAGATCACTACTGAAAAGAGATGTGAAACTCTTATGGGAGAGGGATTGGGCAGATCATTACAGTCATTAAAGATGGGCAAGAATGTGATGTTCGTTGAATACAATGATCTTATCTCCCAACCACACAAAACTCTGAATAAGATATATGATTACCTAGGAATTAAAGAATATTCACACGATCTGAACAATATAGTCAATCAACATCAAGAAATAGATACTACCTGGGGTATTGATAATATGCACAGAGTTAGACCTAAACTTGAAAAAACATCACATAACCCCTATGATGTCTTAGGAGAAGAATTAGTGATGAAATATAGTGGTATGGAGTTCTGGAGAAAACCAAAGATGTTCTTACTATGAAATCAGGAGCGACAGAGACATCGTATGTGTTCTTGAGAGAGTATATGAACTTCCCAGATGATGTGGAAGTATCACATATTCCAAGAGAACTATACAAGTCAAAGAAAAGAGTTAAGATATTGTGGGCACACCATGCGTGTGATCAATATGTCTATGTTGATTTTAATCACACAAAGATTGACAAGATAGTCTGTCCATCACAATGGGCAAAGGATTTATTTGTTAGGTATTGGAGAGTACCAGAACATAAGTTGGTAGTCATCCACAACGGATATAATAAGATATTTTCATATTCAAGTAAGAAAACTAAGACATTCATCTATACAGGTATCCCATACAAAGGGTTAGAACTATTCCCACAAATCTTCCCCAAAGTATTAGAAAAACACCCAGATGCAAAGTTGAAGATATTTTCTTGTATGGGATTATATGGACAACCAGACACAAATGAAAAATTGTATGATACTTTAAGGTCAATTCCAAATGTTGAGTATCATAATAGTGTGGATCAAAGTGAGTTAGTATCTCACTATCAAGAGTCTGCATTTTTCATGCACCCAAACATCTGGGAAGAGACATTTTGTGTCTCTATGGTAGAAGCAATGGCATGTGGATGTCACCCTATCATTTCTGACATTGGCGCAATACCTGAAATATCACAGGGATTTGCAACCATCGTACCGATTAGTGGTAATAGAACAAATGAGAAATATATTGTAGATGACACATTTATCAATAAGTTTGCCGAAGCGTGTATTTTTGCGTGTGATTTGTTTGACAAAGATAGAGATAAATACACGAGACTATCATTCTCAACTTCTGAAAAGGTGAGAGAATGTTATAACTGGCAAAAAATTACTGGAGATTGGAAAAACATCATGGAAAATAATGAACATTTGGAAATTGTTACCGCTGATGAAGTAATTGAAAAAGATTCTTATCTTGAGAAAGCTATTGATAATGTTCTTAAATGGACAGAAGATGAAAAGGAACTGGCACAATCTAGATCTAATTTTCAAATTGAAAAATTCATTGTTTTAGGAAACTACACTATACCTGCTGCTGTTCAAGCTGTCCTGAAGGAGAGAAGAGTTTGTTCAGAAGCATATGTTGAACTGCTCATTTCTATGAAAGAAAGGAGTAGACAGTTTGAATATCGTTGGAAGGATAAAGATAGATCACAACCTGTTGAATCAAAAACAGCAGAGGGTGGATATAAAGAACATTGGTTTGATCTTGATCAGTACAGATTATACATCTACCTGAAATCATCAGAACTAGAAATTAGGGATAGAATTCAACAAATGGAAACTCTGGACAAGATTCTTAAATCTCTCTATGAGAAGAATGGTGGTCCAGTAACTAGAGAACAGTTTGAGAGTGAAGATCATATTTACTGGGAGCGTAGATTTGCCGACCAGATGTTTGATGAAATTCTCTCAAAGACTAGTGGTATTTCTTCAGGAAACTTACACTCTGTCAGAAGAGCAATGGCACCTACTATTGGTGATGATGATGTTAATAGGATCAAAGGCAGTATGCCAGATCTATCATTGGCATTAAATCCAGAGACTGCTCCTAAGTTTGTTGCTGAGCTTCAAGAAAAGATTGTTGCTAGTGTGGAAGAACTCACAGAGAAGAAAGTGTCTTTACCAGAACCAAAAAAAGAACAACCAAAGATTGGTGCTGATTTAGATTTTTTTAGTAAGTTCAAAGAAGAATGAACCCAAATATAATTGTTATAGATGATTTCTATGACGATCCTTGGGAGGTATATCAACAGGCAATAAATGCAGAGTATGGTCATCTGACTGATGATCCACTTTATCCTGGTAGAAATTCTCTTGAAGATTATTACAATGAAGAACTTCACACTAAACTGAATAAGATCCTCAATTTAAAAGTAGGACCATATGATAATACTGGTAATGGTCACTTTAGATATGCACTTGAAGGTCAAGAGGGGGATATATCAGTTCATTGTGACATGACAAGTGGATATAGTGGTATCATATACCTGACTTTACCTACTCATTGTCATAACAAACCAGGAACTAATTTCTACATCCACAGACAGACTGGACTTGATATGTTTCCCAATGATGGTCAAATATTGTCATATGGATACACTAAGTCAGAAGAACTCTATCAGGGGTTTGTAAAGAATGATTCAAAGACTGAAAGTTCTTGGGAAAAGTATTGCACTATTAAGATGAAATACAATAGGTTAGTTCTTTTCAATTCTAGACTTTGGCATTCTCCAGATAAATCATTTGGTGACAGAATTGAAAACTCTAGACTTGTTCAGTTGTTATTCCTAACCACAGACACCCAATAAACCGTCCACAGACCCTCTCGATGACCTCGGGAGGGTATTATAGTATCTGGGTAGTTCAGACCTCTTACAGGTCCATCTGAGTGGGGCTTGACAGTCTCTCTCCTTTCCTATAGACTAGGTTTGTCCTGGAAGATAGGAACAGTCTAAGCAACCTTAAAGACCATGAAATCCAAGTTCATTACAGTCCAACCAAAGTCCAGTAAAGCGAAGAATCGATTTGCAAACTTGATGGATTGTCTACATTCGTGTAAAGTAGAACAAGAGGACCAAGAAAAGTGGTTCTTGTCATCTATCAGTGGTCGGTATCACTTCTGGATGAGTAAAGAAAATGATCCTAACTGGAGTATCATCAAATGACTATTGATTATCAAAAGACATGGGAAGTGATGAATGGACTTGAGGAAGCATTCAATAAGATTGCTACCGTAGAGTTCATGGTTGATGAACTGAATGATGCAGTCAGTCGTAATGACACTCAACAAATTGTTGACATCAGTCATGCCCTGATGGCATATCTTCCTGTGTATCTGTCTCACTATGAGAAAGCATCACGACGAGCATGGAACAATACTGTAGTGAAAGTTGCAGAAGATGATGTTCCGTATCGTTATGATACAGAAGAGTTGAAAGAAGAACAGATTCCGTTTAAATATAGTGATGATGACCTTCTGGAAGCCCTATGACCCTACCCAAAGACCGTAAGCTGAAAACTCAAGAACTGGAGTCAATTCGCAAAGCGGTCGAGGACTTTGACATCAGAGCCATTCATCCTGATAAGATGGAGGAGTGGGCAGAACACCTTGTACGGAAACTTAAAAAATGAGTATTGAACGCAAACTTGAACAAATTGAAGTCTCCGACATGGAGGATTTCCTTGATGAGTGTCAGTCAAAAGCTGATGACCTGAAGATTACTCTTGAATACTATCTTGAGGAGTTCATCTAGTGTCTGACCGAGATAAGTTGATTGCTGCACAAGCACATGTGGAGAGTCTTGTGATTCTCCTTGAAGACAACCCGTACAAGAGTTACATGTACTCAAATTTGAATACAATCAAATGGGAACTACATCGTCAGTTGACTAATCTTGATGCCACTGATAGTATTAAGGAGTAATTACAGGAGACGATGAAGTATCTGTACGTCATTGACCATTTTGTTCCCTTTCCACAATCAGAATATGGTGGTGTGTGGAATGTCATTGCAAAAGATGATGAGGAATGTTTTGATGTTGTAGTGTCAGAAGATGATGAGTTCAACATTGGATGTTACACCAAGCTACGGGAAAACATAAAGAAATCCACTAAATATGCATTGTTGGACGAAGAAACGTCTAAAGTAGTAACGTCATTTCTAACCTAAGATATGTCTGAACCACGACAACGTGATCCACAGGATCCACTGTATGATCCCAATGACAAGTACAATGAGTACAAGGTAGATCTTCATTGTAATGAAGAACATTCAGATGATGAATGGGATCCTGAAACAGAAGGTAAGATCGCTGACCCATCAACTCGTCACCGTGACAAAATTCTAGATGACTTCTGTGATAACCACCCAGGTTCTCCCATGTGTAAAGTATTCGATGAATGAAGCTCAATCCCGTGCTCTCGACCTTATGATTGAGAGTGTATACAAAGCAGACGCTAAACTTCGTGGTTGTGCATACAATCAAGAATGTTTTCATGAACTCATGGGTTGGAGACAACTCATGATTGACACCTTATATCATTACAAAGATTTGAATGAAGTTCCTGCTCAAGTATCAGAAGCCAAAGAAAAAGCAGAATTATTGGTCCCACCAAGAAGCAATATTCTATGACATCAGGGATGCAATGATGTTTGAAAGACATGTAAAGACACAGGGAGCGATCAACACAGAGATCCGCCCCCTGTGACACTTGTCGTACCGTCCATTATTAGTTGAATTTTAGTCAAAATTAGTCTATATTAGAATCATGGACGACTTCATCATGGAATTCCCTCACAAACCTCCCACTGGATACGAATACTGGACTGATGACTTCAAGAAAACTATCAAACGGATATGGATACGCAACCTTGGCGATTTCGTTTACACTGGTGGCGAGCATCCTTCTAGTGTGTGGGGCTTCTATGATAGTCGAAAGAGATGTTACCTCGCCCCAATCAACCACAAGAAACCAGGTAAAGAAGTAAGAATTGAAGATACTAGTCCATACTCTGCAATGCAACTCAACTTAAACCCACTAGAAAGAGCATTCCTATGAACTCCCTAGACCCATCTTCTGTAGAACTTAGTTCTCCTTCTAAACAATTTGCTTACGAGCAAATGTCCAGAGACATTGAAAAATGCACTGATGTCAAGGTCCTTCAAGATGCACTCCGTTGTTATGTCAAGCTCTACTTCAAACAACAAGAAACAATCTCACTCATCGGAGCCCCAAGCATCAATGGAGACTCGTAAAGATAGGATGGCACATGAATATGTGCCAAAACTACATGATTATGTGATTTGGCATCACAATAAAACCACAGAAGAAGGATGGGTCTATTATGCTGGAGATGAACACATCTCCATTGAAGTTGGTGTTAAGGATAAACCAGTCTGTGACCTCACAGCACATCATAAACACAGAAAGAATCATATCTTACTTGTATGTCAAAAATGGAATTGGCATGAGTTAGAATATGTCAAATCCAGAAAAGATTTCTACGATTGTGAAGCCTAATGAAAGAATTTGATTATGACCTGGACTACAAACAACTTGACTTCACAGATGAAGAAACTCGCAAACTTTATCGTATTGGAAGGGGAGAGCAAGGAGTTCTACTGGTACGCCCTTATACAGACGATATTTGTGCTCATTGGAGATTCAAGTCCCGTGATATTGCAGTGAAGTCTAGTAACAAGATTTACGCAATGTATCTTGATTACAGGGACAATAAGGACTTCATTGGTATGGATATGTGCCGTAAGTTCCTAGAGATGGGATTCACTCGTGCTAGAAGATATGCAAACCACCATAGTGGACAAAAGTATGATTCATGTGGTAAAATAAAGCCACAGGAGGACGATTGGGACACCTGTGAATATGCAGAGTCTGCTCGTATCTTTAAGAAGGTGAGAGACCTTGCAACTTACAATGATACATACCAGAAGATGAGAAAAGAATGGAGAGCATCTGAATGACATCCCTCTTTATATTCTCTTTCGTGACTCTTCTTGTCGTTACATTAGAATTTACTTGGCCAGTTAGGAAGACAAAATGAAAAGAGCACTCATTGGATTGGGACTGATTGCATCACTCATGGGTGGTGAAGTATTGGCAAAAGGATTTACATACCCTGGTAAAAAGACACATGATTTTCAATCAAACCCAATTGATTTTCCTACTGATTACCACAGTGACCATTCAATGGGTTGTCTCATTCTTGGGGAGTGTAAAGAGGGTGTTGTTGAAGTTAAATCCCTTAAAGATGTTGAAACATATTATAGTAGGTATCTTGGGGATAGCAAGGAGTTTGATGCAATCCTCACTGAATTAAACAAGGCAGGTAGTAAAGTATTCATTGCACCCACAGAGTATTTTCCTGTTGGACATCGTGGTGTCTATCATACAGTCAGCAATAACTTTTATCTGAATGATCAACATGTTCACAAATATGGTGTGTTGATGTCAGTGATGAGACATGAAGCATGGCATGCAGCACAGGATTGTATGGGTGGAACTATTGATAATAACATCATTGCTTTGATCATGTCAGAGGATAAAGTACCTGAAATCTGGCAAGAGATGGTGAGAAGAACTTACCCCAAATATGCATGGCCCTGGGAGAAAGAAGCAACCTGGGCTGGTAAAACTGAAGGAATGACATTGCAGGCACTTAAAGCATGTAATACTGGTGCAATGTGGACGATTTACCCCCCAACACCTTTGACCCGTGAATATTTGATTAACGAAGGATATATGGATGAGTAAGAAGAAGAAAAGTGCATGGAGAATATGGGCACTTGCTCTGGGTAGAAAGGAGGGACGAAGTGATTATGAGGCGGATAAGATTGCAATCATTCGTACTCTTATCATGTTTCAGTTGATTGTTACTAACTTCTTTATTATTGCTGGTAATGTTAAGAATCTATTTTTTGACACCACACCTGTGACAGTTGAACAGGTGAACACTAAATCTTGACTTCGGTTGCTATATACTCTATAGTAACAAGGTAATCAATCAGGGGTCTGACTCATGCCTTCTTTCTCTTACGCGCAAAAGACTAAGTATCGTATCACGTTGGAGTTGGATGTTCTTGATGATTTCCAACCTCACAACATTGATTGGGAAAAACTGCTGGATGTTCAAGGAACTGAGAGTGTGACTGCATATGTTGAAGATCTTTCCGCCCCTGATCGGTGGTAATTAAAGTTACTCACCTCCAAATTGCCTCATCATTGTAATCAACTCACACATCATGGTCAACAACTCAGCAGTTCTTCGTTCTCTCACTGATATGAAGAAGGTCTATAAAGATCAGAACTTCACCTTCAGTAAAGAACAACAGGAGAAGTATGATCTTCTGTTGGAACTTCGTCGTCAACGTATCACTCAACTGAAAGAAGACGGTCGGGTTTGGGTTGGTCCCTCTGATGCAGGTAAAGTGAAAGAAGAAGATAAGGATTGATATACATTGGAGGGTCTATGTAATTGTGTCTCCTTCCGCGAGACCTCCCCTCCTTTTTAGTCAAAAATTAGTCACATTTAGTATGCACACACATGTGAGATAAATAATACAACAGAATCCTGAGAAGAAATGGCACATCTCATCAAGAAACCATCTGCAATTGGTTCAAAGACAGTATATTATGTTGGTGGCAATCTTTGGTCTGATGATAGAACCGAAGCACAGTCTTTTGCTGATGAATCAGCAGCAAATGCTATCATGGTTAATACTGACGGCACCAATGGTGGTTGGACTGGAGCAACAACGGAGACAGTCTGATGAAGTCGTTCAAACAATTCATGACTGAAGCATCAATGCCTGATGAATTGGCAGGTGGTGCTTCAGTAAGACAATCAGGTGAAGGCGGTAGAGTATATCGTAAGAGAAAGAAGTCTGAGGCAGAGACACGCCGAGTCAAGGCAATCGGTGGTGGTAAGACTGCTCCTGTGACATATAAGGATCGTAAAGATATTGGAACACAGAAGAAGAGAGAGACAAGAGAACAACAACCAACCCAGGCAAGAGGTAGTGCAGCTGATGCACAGAAAGCAGCAGCGAAAGCAGAAAGAAAGAGGGCAGCACAGGCAAGAATTGCCGCAAGAAAGTCTGGTGGTGAGGTGAAGAAAGACACCACATCTTCCAGAGATAAAGAGAAGACTGCATCCAAGTTGTTGTCAACGAAGAAGGAGAAGAAACCTGTCAATCCTAACTACAAACCACAGAAAGCATCAGGTAAGACTAGAGCAGAACGTGATAAGATTCGCGGTGAAGGTGAAAGATACCTGAAAGGTATCATGAAAGATCAAGAAACTGCAAAGTATAAGAAAGAAACAGGTCAGAACCCTGATGCCAAGGGAAGAACGAAGATTCTGGGTAGAGTGAACAAAAGGATGAGCACTTAGTCGTAATTAAAGTTACTCACCTCGAAAGTGCCCCATGGGTGTCAATCACTGGTTTTTTATGACCCGTCCCGAAACTCTTCTTTCTTTCGCAGATTATGTGGAAGATTTCAAAGCAAGGGTTGAGATTCACAACTATGAAGTGAAGAAACTCGGTCAGGATATTCAATTCGTTTTTGATTATCTGATGGACGAAGTTTATTTCAAAGTTGTAACTAAATGATTACAAGGGAGACATTTAGTCTCCCTTTTTTAGTGCTATTATTGTTACTCACCTCCAAAGTGCCTCATAGGTGTAACACTCAACCAACTATGAACTATCTTTGTATTTCTTTCGGTAACATTCCTGGATCAAGTGAATGGTATAATGAAGGATCTCGTCACTCTTGTGCATTTACTGCAGAAAGATGGGGACTGGCCTTAATGCCAATCGCAGGATGTTTCG
>BCSF01000651.1_pt1 | contig 12858 bp, 25 predicted proteins | sample 1016431 | NCBI WGS metagenome assembly BCSF01 (sample SAMD00045685;SAMD00045686;SAMD00045687;SAMD00045688;SAMD00045689;SAMD00045690;SAMD00045691;SAMD00045692;SAMD00045684;SAMD00045690;SAMD00045691;SAMD00045692;SAMD00045684;SAMD00045685;SAMD00045686;SAMD00045687;SAMD00045688;SAMD00045689, study...
AACCACCAAACGGCATATCCTGTGACTCTGAATATAGAAAGCCTTGCATGATGTAACCAAAGGGGTCATCCTCTTTGATTACCTCATAGCCACCACGGTTCGAAAACTTGTTGTCGAAAGACCACGGGCTAGTTGACTTGACATCCCATACTTTGTCCTGACCATCGTTTAAGATGATATCCAAAGTCCCCTTAACATCTGTGTCACCTAATTTTAAATTACACTCCCGTTGGGTATCAACGACGGTAACCCCCGCAGCTTTCATAACGAACACTGCAATCGCCTCAACAAGGTCACCCATGAGGAAGCGCATGATATCGTTGTACGCAACCTCTTGGGTGTGGCCTTGCTTCTCCATCTTCTGTTGACCCAGAGGACGGCCCAGACCTGACATACGAATACGGTAGCCACCGCGAGCTGACAACTGTTTTCGCAAGGAGTCCTTACAGTCTTCTCCGAACTGTTCTATCAGGTCGTCAAAGCGGGAAGAATCAATCTCTCCCCGCCCTGCTTTCTTCAAGAAGTCCTGTACTTCCAGAAGGGCTATCATCCCGCTAACCGATTAGCAAGGTCGATATCTTCATCAGGCATAATCTGCTTACGAGCTTCTTTATGCTCAGAGTACAGCTTGGCATTAGACGCTGCAACCGTATCGAAAAACTTCTGGCAAAGAGCCTTACGCTCTGGAGTCAGAGGCACTTCTTTAACAAGAGACGGTTGCGGAATCCAATACGTCACCCCACCGTTAGCCATACGCTTAGTTTTTATCTCAACAAGAGAAGTAGGTAACGGAATCCTGTTGCCTAGCTTCTGCTGGATGAAGTCGTTGATAGGCCGAAACCCTGACCGCTTAAAGTAACCTACAAACGGCATGTTCTCAATCACTGCATCTGAACCGTCTGCGTACTTCCCGCTAGGGATGTCAACAGAGCCGTACAAGATTACGTTACAAGACACTGACTTCGACAACAACAGGCGCGGGTCATCCTGTGCGAGTTCTTCTTCCTCTTTCTTGGAGAGTCTACCACACTTCATGCCGCCTGAGTTATCAGGGAAAGCATCTTGAATTTTCTTACGCTGAACAGAGCGACAAGTAAACGCACCCTCTTCTTGGTCGTAGATAGACCACTCGTACGTTCGCAGCATTGGGTTGATGAAAACCTCATCAGCGTACACCATGCTTGAGCCGTCGTAGATTTTCCACGTACCACGCTTCAGTGTTTCACCATCATCAGTGTCTGCATCGTAGTTGATACGAAGAGTGGTTGGGCCAGACTGCTTGGATTCGGATACACCGTCCTGACCAAGAGCAGCAAGCAAAGCAGCATTATCATCAGTTATACTAATAGCAAATTCGTTTTCTAAGTTACCCATGACATTCTCCATTGGGCTAAAGTTGAACGTAAAAGGATTATACCTCAAACACGGCTTCCAAGTCAAGCCAGTTTTTTCCCATTTTTAATTCTATTCCGACAGGCATATTGTACTCCTTGTTATACCTACGTTTTGTCTCCTGCGGCAAACACAACATTGCCTTAGACCTAACCTGAACACATTGGTCTTCTTCGCCGGGATACACATCAATCACAATAGAATCGTGTACTGTGTTGCAAATAACAGACCGCATGTCCCTCATGTCGTGATGCAGTTTGACAAGAGCCATAGGCAATAGGTCTGCAGTGGCAAAACCTTGTACAGGATAGTTACAGATAGCTGTTCGATTGGTAGCTGTACCCCACTCAGTCCACCTAGCATCTGGGAAAGCATACTGTCTGCCAGATGGTAGGGTAATCTCTTTCTTTGTCACTGCATCCTTTTGCAAGGACTTGTGCCATTCGGTAACACCACGATACTTCTCCTTAAACGCTCTGTAGTAGCGTTGCTGGTCATCTGTACCGCTAACGCCCCCATAGAGTGGTTTGAAGGTATGTGCCTTCGCTTCCTGTCTTGTACAGCCTATCACACTAGCAGTGTAGCTATGAACATCTGTACCAGCTTCTACATCTGTTAGGATGCCATCATCGTTAGCAAGGTAACCTGCAACCCTAAACTCAAGTTGAGAGTAATCAATTTCGACAAGTGTACCTCCTTCAAATCTACTTACAAATGCCTTGCGAACTGGAAACAATCTACCTTTAGGCATCTTCTGTAGATTAGGATTACTACTACTTAAACGACCAGTAGAAGTAATACATTGATTAAAATTAGCATGAAGTAAGCCGTCACTTTTTATTCCCTTCTTGATCCCTTCAATAAAGGATGCACGATATGTATCTATTGCTGATAGTCTGATTAGTGATTCAAGAAATTTCTTTACATCAGGATCTGTGGTAGTTCTGAGATGTTCTGTAAGTGTTATCTTATCAGTCTTAAACCCACCAGCAGATGCTAGTTCTGATCTAGGCTTGATGCCAAGACCTGCTACCTCATCTACTTCTAAGTATAGTACACCTAATCCTTCACAGTATTCACACTTACTAGGTTTCTTAAAGTTACTGCCATCTTTCTTTTTCTTGTAGTAAGTACCTTTACCATAACAGCTACCACACTTTATAACTCTAGTCTTGTATGCTTTCTTAAAACATTCTTTGGCAGCAGACATAAAGCCTTCTTGGGTCATATAAGGTCTACGCTTTGGCTTACCATTATCATCCACCCCTATATCCATAACCTCTTTCCAGAGCTTCTTGTCTTTGAGATTGCAAGAATATACTACACTAGATAGCTGTTCAGGGGAGGATAGATTAACATCTTTATCTCCCATAAGTTTCCTGGTTTCTGTTTGAAGATATCTAGTAAGTTCTTCCTGTTCTCTCTGATAGTCTGTATCAACCTGATCGAGTACATCTAAATCAATAGCCATACCAGATCGTTCTATATCTGTCAGTACAGAGCAAAACTCACACATAAGATCTCTTATAGGTAGCAGTGAATAGTTTTCATTTTCTCTAAACAACCTTTCTTGCTTCTGAAAGATATCAGCAGTGGCTAATATATCATCACGTAAGTAAGAGATTTGTAGGTTTTTAGGAAGATCACTATAGTTCAATCCCTTGTTAAGCATATCTTTTAATACATCCTGCTTCCTTACAGAATCATACTTATGAGATAATGCCTCAAGACTTAACTTATCACGAACACCTTTGTTCAATACATACTCATTGATCATGGTATCAATAATCTTTACGTTACAATCAATACCAATCTCACGCAACCATGCAACATCAAACTTAGCATTATGTGCTACGACATACTTTGCATTACTCAATATTCTTTTAAAGGTATTGAACTCTGTAAAGTTATTATCCTCAATGTTTAAAATAACTACTTCATTATCAAAGTATCTAGTTACAAGTTCACTACCAAGAAGATACCCATGAGGAGATCTTAATGTGTAGCCTAATGCTACGAAAGAATTATCTTTGTTATACGGTGAGGGATCTTTACGATCCCCTCCTAAATCTATTTCGAGATCTATTACGACTGCATATTCAGTCATCACAAGTTGCTCCAATCACATCAAATATTTCATACTTAGAGTTTTTATCTACTTCACGTATATCATATTCAACATACTCATCACCCCAAGGATATCTTGCATAGAGTTCTATCTCTGCTTTTAATTCAGTAGTAGGTTTTTTAGAAAGTGATTCCCAAAGATACACACCATCTGACGCATATTTTTTGCCTGCTGCAACATATCTTTTTCTATAATTTGTCATCGTTTTAATCCTGCTTCCTGTTTATCCAACATACGATCCATTACTGTACGATCACGCCTTACAGCTTTTAAAATAGATTTATTTACGTTTCTTCTTTCTCCTTTTGAAGTGTAATTACCACCAGACTTTTTTCTCTTTGGCATATTATATATCCTTATATATATTATTTAAATAGTATTTATATATGTATGTAATAGTTCTCTCCAGCGGATAACCAATCCTATTAGCATGGATTTTTAATCCTGTCAACACAATTAATCAACATAACGTGATATTTTTGGTTCGATGCGAACTGTAGCTCTACCATGTGAACCTCCTAACTTGTTCTTTGATACGTGCAAATACCTCAAGAAGTTGTCATCTTGTGTCTCTGTATTCTCTTTTCCAATACCAATAATTACATCAGCTTCTGCTGCCTTACCTATCTTAGAGTTAGCCATCTGTGTAAACCGTAGTGATGTTCTACCATCAGCTTCAGCACCTGCTTGAGAGATAGCAATGACTGCTAGGTTATGTTTCTTAGCAAGTGTTCTTGCTTTGATATACACTTGGCTTAGTCTTAGATCATCTCTAGTAAACGTACCACGAACCTGCATCTTATCTAGCTGATCAATGATAACAATATCAAATGGCCCACCTTTAGTAATGATATAGTTTAGTCTTTCCATAGTCTCGCACTGATCACCATTAACCATGAAGATATTATCTTTGATACCATCCCAAGATACTCTACCTTTGAGTCGGTCATTGACTACATCATCTGTTTCTAGTGCAGAGTATGCAGATCCTGCTCTATCCATAGTTCTCTCTGCTATCTCTTCATTGCATACCATCAGTACCTTCGCACCTTGATCTGCAAAACCTCTAGGAGAGAATGCAGTACTTACAGCAAATGCTGACTTACCAGTTTCAACCAATGCAAATACAGTTGTCAAAGTTCCTGGTCCTATACCTGGACATAACATATGCAGTTGAGATAAGTTCCAAGTCCAAGGGTAGTTCTCTTTGTTAGATTTGAACATATCATCCCAATCATTAGAGATAAAACCTAGATCATCCCCAACCTCTATACCATCTTCATACTTCTCTAGTAGTTCTTGAAGAGGGCTGAGATCTTTTATCTTACCTTCCATCAACTGCAAACCTAAGTTAGCTATAGTATCACCTAGCTGTTCTCTGAATGCAGCCTGTAGTATATCACTACCTACATCAACCTGTATATCACCCTTCATACGTCTTGTAATGTCCAGTATGGCTGCACGTTGAGATCCAGTAAGCATCGGATTCTCTGCAAATATAAGAGCTTCTACTTCAGCTACAGTAAGATCTCTTTCGTATTTAGTATGTGACATATTAACAACATCAAAGATCTTCTTACTTTCTTTCTCAAAGTAATCCTCTGATATCATATGGTTGTGGTCTTGCCAGAACTTAAAGTTAAAGAATAGTTCCAGTAACATATTAGCTACGCTATCCTCTGGCTTTGGTGTTTCATTGAATGGTACAATGTCAGCCATCATGCTAGTACTCCTTCTGGATATTCCTTTGGATCATGTTTCAGTATTCTCATAGTTGTGTCTGTAAACTGCTTCAATCGTTTAGTCAATGACAAAGCTTTCTTACTTGCGTCTTTATCTAAACAGATGACACAGTTAGAATACCCTTTAGCTATGTTCATAGCTCTATCAGATAGATCAGTACCAAGTAAAGCCATAGCAGTACCGTAGTGAGATATTGCACAAGCACTGGCTGCATCTTCTACAATGTATAAAGTTTCACCATACCCTGCAATGAAAGGCTCACCTGTATTCTCATACTTATACCACTTCATACCTTTACCTAACGCTCTACCTACTGCATCAACTGCCTTACCTGCTGATGCTATTGTAAATACAGCACGATTCTGTATTACATCATGGAATAACTCTACTCTCCCTTCTCTCCATGCCTTAGTTACATTGTTCTTATCCATATATCTCACCATCCTTTCTGGGAAGTATGAAGAGAAGTGTGAAGGCACTACCAACGGCACTACTCTTCTCTTCGATAAGTCTTTTGGTTTAGTAATACGAGTTATCAGTGCATCTCTAGACATAGATACAGGTGTTGCACCCTTGGCATTACAAGATGCTTTGTAGCAATTCCAGACCACTAATCCATCCTTAGACGTTATAGTGAACGTCTTATAACCTCCGCAGCTTGGGCAGTTTATACGTTTAGTTTCACCATCCGTCAGGAACAGATCGTTTATTAAATCCTGGATCATTCTTAACCTCTTTCTTTTTATTTTTAATCACTCTGATCTGATATTTTGATGTCCTCAGATCTTTTGCGATAGGGTTGGATTTCTTGATCAATGTCTTCTTCCCACGCATCTTTAATATCCAACCACTCTTCGATTGCACCTGATAACTTACCCCCTTTTATTAATTCATATTCAAAAAGTTTATTAATCTAATCACTCCCTCCATATTTTCCTATAAGATATAAGCAACTAAAGTATACTACTAAACATATCCACCATATCTCATTGTAACTCACCTATTATCACCACTCCCACCAATTACATTTCTTTTTAGTCTGTCTTCCAACTTCATAACATTTAGTTCTTTGACTACGTTGAAGTCCAAACCAAGATCATCAATCAACCTAGCTAACGCCCATAGAACGTCACCTAACTCTTTCTCTAGATCTTCTTTACGTTTGGGAGTAACAACACCGTCATCATCTCTGTAGATCTTCTTGACTTGGTTGCATACCTCACCAACCTCACCTGCTAATTCCAATGATGGATAGATGATTGGGTTAGTGTAGATTGCAGTAGATTGCGTCCACTTTTGGTAGCTTGTTAAATCACTCATTGTTTATACCTTTATGTCTATAAGTTTACCGATTGATTTTGAATTATCTTTAGTCGGCTGCAGGAAGTCTGCTTTCTCCACTGGAGGAACTGGTACATTAGATTGCGCTCTGTGTGCATGACTGAGTTTATTCTCATGTACTATCAGATCTCCACTTGGAGAGTATACAGGATGTTTTAATAAAGTGCTAGTGCCTATGTGATCTATACTCATTTTTATATCCAATCAGGTTGTTCTCTAAATGTCCAGTTTAATAGGTGTGCTTTACCTTTTCTGTAGTATTCACGATATGCCTCTACATAATCATCACACTTAAACTCATTTGGCATACACTGTGGCGGTTCATCGTGCAAGTTATAACTTAGATAAAGACAGTATTGCTCTGTATCTGGTGTTTTAAATTCAACAAGTCTGTCTCTAATTTCTTCTAATACTTTAGAACTTTTGTGTATCTTACCAAACCTGTACGTGTATTCTGTGCCAATAGAAATACCATGCCATACAGCCCATGAAAGATTATGTATGTTGGCTCTTACCCACACAGTCATAGGATGATTTCTGTATGCAGATTTATATATATATTTTAAGCCTTCATCTAAATCCCAATGACGCATGGCAGTACTACACATTTGCGCTGTCTCCAGCACCATCTTAACTACGTGCTTGTCGCATAGTTGTTGGGCTGATTTGATTGGGCATTTGTCTATGAAAAATATATTCATTTATTTAATCTTTCTTTTAATCGTTCAATAATTATCTCTTGCTTGTCTATAATGTTAGCAAGAACTTTCTTTTCTTCCATCAATGCCAAGATTTCTTCTTCCTGGTATGCAATCTTCTTGTCATCACCTAACGTCACTAAACCTACTCTTTTGTAGATCTTCTCAAAGTGTTCTGCTGATCCCATCCTCATGCTACAAACCTTCCACCTGTTGTTCCACGTATACCCAATAACTTATAACGATACTTGATAGTCTTCCTCAAGTATTGCTTATACACTCTACCATTAACATCACCACCTGCTGATGCAGCTTTGTTCTCAATCTCTACTACATCTTTCTCGCCAGTGAATCTATTGGTTCTCTGTATTACTGTTGTTGTTCTAGCCATTTGCTAACTCCTTTATAAAATAAATGTGATTGTCGATGTTCTCATCATTAAGTTCCCATCGAGTTTCTTCATGCCTCAATGCTTCCATATCAGCAATCAGGATCTTTACTATTTCTTTCTTGTCCATTTAAACCTCTTTCTGTTTAAGTTCACTCATTATATGACATATTACGTCGATTGTCCACCCATTTCCTATTCCCTTGTATCTCTGGGTGTTGGATACATGGGCCGTGTAATTATCTGGTAGCGTCTGTAAACGCTCACATTCTAATGGGGTTAGCTTTCTCCACTTCATAGGTGGTACATATACCTTTGGCTCACGATTACCTCCACCCATAGTATTGAGTGTCGGTGCTTTACCATCACGATGATACACACGTTTGATAACATCATGCCCTTTGATATCCGCATTGCCAACATGGTATAGTCCATCTTTGGAATGAGTACCTACGAGTATCTCACTCATATCACGATACTTGTGGTGATCCGCATTGACATACCCAATGGCATACCCATGTGTACCTGCTGAGATAGTAGGACTCTTCTTGGTATGATCGTGGATAGTATTAGCCTGAGACTTGTAACTAGGATTCAACTGATCACCACCACTGTAGTTATCCAACAGATGCTGTCCTGCAAGATACTTACTGCATACCTCATCCTCTAGTATATCTGCCATCACGATGTTCTTACTCTCTGGTAACTCAGGGATGTTGAAGTTAGTCCAATACAATCTCGCCCTATTCTGTGCAGAGAATACATTAGAGTTGATAAGCACTGGCTCCACACCAAGTATCTCTGAGATAATATCTACATACTCCTGCTTCATCCTAGTATTCTCTACCAAGAACTTCAGGTCTGGATTTAGAGCTAATGCTTCACGAAACACTCTAGCAAACTCAAAAAACAAACTCGATTGTTTCCCCTCAATCAAACCCTTACCTTTTCCTGCTATTGATACATCCGTGCATGGTGGGCCTCCAATCAATACATCGACAGGTTCTTTGACAGTAACATTACGTATGTCACCTAGTTGTATGGTATCAGGATAGTTTGCCTGAGTAATCTGGATAGCATACTTATCCACCTCACTCGCCATGTACTTGTCTACCTTGATACCTAACCTATCCAATGCTACCTGACCGCATGAGATGCCATCAAAGCAACTCAATACGACTTCACCCTCGCTACCATACTCTGCAGCCGACTTCTCTTTGTTAATAGGGGATTCAACTAGTAGCCCTCTCCAAGTCTCTACAAGCCTATCGAAAGAAGGCAATACTTCATTATCCTTAGTTGATGTTACCATTATAACCTCCTAGTGTTTAAAGTAACTTACGTTATCAATCTCTTTACTCCAACAATCACGGCAGTCACCGCAATATCCAAAATCATACCCTTTCTTATCCTCCTTTGTCAAGGTTCTGTAAACTTCTCTTGCCATGATCTTACCATCCTTACTGGTACGATAAGCTTGGCACTCTTTACCCTTCCAGTTAGCAATAGCAGATGACCTACCAATATCACTATGCACAGTGGAAGTATTGTAATCATTAGTAGATACGGGTCGTTGATCCACCATAGGTGCTGACAATCTCACACATAAATTATCAGGAATGAATCCACCATCTTTCACATACTTATTGATGATCTTATTCTCTCTCGTAGGTATCCAATGCCTAATATGTGGACTCATAACTGCTATCTCACATATCTTGGCAAAATGCTCGACACTCCTGATATCTCCTGCATCATGCCATCTGAAGTATGGTACTGCAAAACTGGTATGATGATTGAGCATGACCACGAATGCCTCTACCCATTTTGGATTGGTGATACCTGCCTCACGTTTAGCATGAGCCTTCTTCACATTCTCCATCCTGTACATACCTTTGAGTGCATAGCAGTCAGCACACACTGAGCCTTCAATCTTTCTAAGCTTACTACCTACACCACACAACTCAGCACTGATACCGATTGAAAAACCTGGCATCTTACTGGTGTTAGAGAAAGAACCGACTATCTCTTTAGCTTCATTGATGTTCATTTGTTCCACCTTTCCCATATCTCTAGGTCTTCACCATCAACTACATTTCTGGGATCTTCAGTAGCTCCCTTGTAGCCATACGCATTATCAAGATCAGGATCACCATCTTTGTAGGATGCAATCTTGTTCTCAATCACTTCGATAGGTATTGGGCCATCATACATACATTCCATACGCCATCTATCTTCTGGCTTCAACCTACGCATCAACATCATTCTATCTAAACTCATGATACAGCTACCTCCAATTCAGTTTCAATCCACACCTTTGCACCACATGACAATGGCTTGTCTGGGCTGTAGACAACTGATGCTACAACCTCACCATCCTCATCCAATATGTGTATAGAGTCTCCATACAATGCTCTGGTATTACTATCCCATTGTGCGCGGAGTACAGGAAGTTTGTTACCTTCCTCTCTATGCTTATTACTCCTGATATTACCTTGGTTAACGTGTATCAATGTAGTCATTAGTTTGATCTCCTATTTTTAATGATACCCCAATCCACACCTTTTGGTGTACGTTGGGCATGACCTACTATCTTCATAATAGTTTGTACTGGTACATTCAAAGTTTCTGATAATACCTTTGCCTGTTCCAATCCATACTTCTTATTGTTGTGAGCAGCCTTCCATATCAACTCAGTGATACCATCAGACAACTCAGACATGGTGGTAGTCTCTCAATACATCATGAGCTACCTTTGATATCCTATACCAGTAATGATCTATCAAAGACTCATGATCAATCTTCAGTACACCATTGATCTCTTTGGCTTTGACCTTACCTTCACTCACCAACAGTTTGATAGCATCCTCATTCTTGTTAACGATCTGAGATGCTTTCTTAACAGATACTAAACTCATGCTACCCTCCTTGCTAAAGTATCTCTAACTATTGATTCTCTAAACTTATACTTCCTTCTACTCTCCATATCTTCCATAATCAATGGATAGCTCTTAGCTTTAGAGTTATACCCAACAAGCTTATACTTGCCTCCTTGACTCTCATATTCTTCATTCAGTATCAACTCTTCATCTAATTCAAAAGTATTCGCCAGGTGTTTGACATACCAACTCAAACTACTTGAGAGTTGTTTCTCACGTTTATCCATTGCACCTGCAATCTTGATATCAACCTTGAATGTCACCAACTCATCATCGAAAGATCCATTCAAGAACTCACCCTCCAATCCATACTCTTCTAGTTTAGATCGGATTGCTTCGTTCATATCAACTCTAAGCTGCTTACAAACATCCCTATTTATTTGTGTAATCTTCATGTTCCATACTCCTCTAACCATGTGTCATCAGCTAATACTAAATCTATCAATCCATTGTCTTTTATCTCTCGACAATACATATCACTTGGGCCTTCAAACGATCCTCCTGTAAAAGGAGATTTAACATACACATTCCATCTAGCATGACCATTATTCTTCTCAGCAGATGGATGTTGATATGTTTTTACAACTCTAAACTCCCATCCTCTACCATCTGAGTAGATAGCATAAGGGTTATCTTGAGGTCGGGTCTTTCCAAAACTAGTTCTAGGCATTGTCTTCATCCTTTCGGTTTCCAAATATAAAATCAATGGCATACATTAATACGCAAGCCAAACATATCATGATGATAACAAACTCATCACTGAACATTACATCAATTATTACATCAAGTAACATTGTATTTCCTTTCCAGGTTTAGTTGGTACAGTACCCCGTTAATTAATTGTCATCCAAGAAGTCCCAATCCAACTCATCGAACTTCTTATCAACTTTGTACTCATGTGCAACACGTTGATTATGCAAGTGCTGTTGCTTTGCATTGTCATCAATACTTTGCAACGTCAGGTTCTTGTCCTGCATAACCTCAACCCAAAACGCTTTGTTCAAATCACTAGATCGTTCTGGGAACTTGAAGGAACCAACCAAGTTGATGTGTTTGTTTTTCTTCATCGCTTGCCTTTCTTTTAGTGGGTACAGTACCCAGTTAATTAAATAAAACAGTCACTTATCTGTGACTATTATTATTATACATGATCCTATAGTTGAGTCAAGTAGTAATATTTGACACCCATTCTATGCTCAAAACATTCAATACCTGTCACTCTATCCATTCCATCCCATTCCATCTACAACCTGTCACGATATTCCATCCCATTCCATCCCATCCTGTCACGTTTTTCCAGGAAAAGTGATCCAGAAATCAAACACAAAAAAAACCCCCCCAATCCGATTAAAGATTGAGAGGGTCGAGGTTTTTAGTGGGTACAGTACCCAGTTAAATTATCCGACATCGGAATTTTTGGCTCGAAGTCTAACATTAATTTCGATTAAAGCCTCTTTAATAACCGAGGCTTTCGTTGCGGATGTTGAGTTGAGAAACATTGCTACGATACCGTCCACTGTCATCGGTTCCTTGTTCAACTCTTGACGATCACCGTTTGAGTTATCGCCAGCACTCCCAGTTTCCGTATCACTCCCAGTTCCACCGTCATCGATAGATGGTGTTTTTGGAGTACCGTCCATTTTCAAATTTTGGGATGCTACGTAACGTTTGCATGTCATGTACTGCGAGCTAAATTGAGTGGATACACAATTTGGATTATTAATGACCGCTTGTTTGTGGGTAGCTCTACCAAATTCTGTACCCAGAAAATTTACAAGTTTCATATCATCTTCACTCAATTTTGTGTAACCACCATCCTCTTTATGAGACTTGGATAATCGCGCCACATTAAATTCTTTCTTATAGTTCTCAATACTAGTTACGACCTTTTGACCGTATCCTGTTTTATTCCACATTTTTTTGACCGCATCATGTGAGGCTTTCATATCTTTCTTCGATCCATCAATATAGTTATCAACTATTTTGATGTTAGCTTTTTTTGCGGATACTGTAATTTCGTTTTTTGTTACGTTCTTCATTTTCTATTTCCAGTTCTAGTTTGATCTAGTTGCGAATGATTCGCATTTAGATCTGGTTATCGGGGTTGTTCCCGTCCCTTATTCTAACATTGAAAAGTGATAGAAAGTAAATGTTTAATGTTAAATAATCGTGTAATAATATTGTTATGTTTAATGTGTTCACGTAATTATATTACTAATGGTTTTAGTG
>BCSF01000652.1_pt1 | contig 12834 bp, 15 predicted proteins | sample 1016431 | NCBI WGS metagenome assembly BCSF01 (sample SAMD00045685;SAMD00045686;SAMD00045687;SAMD00045688;SAMD00045689;SAMD00045690;SAMD00045691;SAMD00045692;SAMD00045684;SAMD00045690;SAMD00045691;SAMD00045692;SAMD00045684;SAMD00045685;SAMD00045686;SAMD00045687;SAMD00045688;SAMD00045689, study...
AGATCTGAAAGTTACTATTGATACTATTGAAGATGACATGAAAAAATTAGAAGATAGGCTCAAGCAAGCACAAAAAGAACTAGAAGAAAAGATGGATAAAAGAATTAAACTAGCATTAGAAAATCCTCTAGGAGCAATGTAGTGGAACCAGTAACAATAGCGTACATGATATTTGGTGCCCTTTGGGTAGCAGGCGCTATAACGTATTTATAGATTATGGCTGAAGAAAAAAGTGGATTAGATAAATTTCGTGATCTTTATCTCCAAACGGTAAGAAAGTATGAAAAAAAACTTGCAGACACTTTATCATATTTTGCTGGAACAGAATTAAACAAATTAGAACAAGGTATACTTGCCCTTAGACCTTTTCAAGGTGGCGATCTTCCAATCTATGATTCTAATAAATCATTTGGAAAAAATATGTTGGATATGGCAACTGGCACTGGAATACTTGGACTTGATTTTGCCACATTAGGAGCTGCATCTGCTCCACAAAAAATGGCTATTAAAGCGGCACAAGAAGCAGCAGAGTCTGGTACAAAAACAGGGATTAGAACTGTTGATGAAATAATAGAAGAAGGAGTTACTAACAAATCATCAAAAATTTTACCTAAACAAGAAAAAATATTATTAAATTTAAGTGATCTCGGACCCAGTCAAGTCGTAAAAATGACAGATAAAGAAATAATGGACTACATGAAAGACGTAAAAGATATAGATAAAAGAGTTGTTGTTTCTGCGGCTACTTTACAAAGAGCATTAAAAAAATTTAAAGAGGATAATAATATAGTAGATAGTAGGCAAAAAGGAACTTCGAGCATGGCAGTTCGTAACTTAGATGAAGTCTTTTCTAACTCAAATTTTTTAAATGAAATAAAAGATAAGAGTGCTGTAGAAATTTATGAAATAGCAAAAAAGTACGGAATGGATGATTCTATAAAAATAAATAATTTTTATAGATTGCTTGACACTAGAAAAATACCTTACACTAGAAATGTTAATTCAACACAAATAATTCGTGATGCCGTAGAAAATTTAGGAACAAAAGAAATATCTTATGAGGATATTTTTTTAAATCCAAATGTTAAAAAATTATTAGATGAGGGACTAGTAACAAAAGGTCAAATTCGAAGTATAATTGGAAGAGAACAAAGACAAGGAAAAATACCAGAACTAACAATAACTAAAGCAAAAACAAACCTTAATGCTATAGAAAAATTAGGTATAGAAAATGATTTAGAAAATTTTTTAAAAAATATTAAAAATAAAACTGGTGAAATACCAGATAATAAAATACTTGTTCAAGAATTTCCTTCTTTAAAAGATTTATCAAATGAAACTATTAATCGGTGGAGAACCTCTAAAGATTTAATGTATGATACCTCTAAAAAACCAGATCAACAATATAGTAAACTAACAAGAAATAATCCAGAACTTCAAAAACAATTAGAATTTATTTCTCAAAGTGGTGATAAAACTTTACCCTCAAACATTCCTGTAAAATATTTAGAAGGTTTTTATGATGTTGATAAAAGAATTTTTAATAAACAACCAGTAGATGTAAAAAGAACTAAATTAGTCCAAGCTCATGCGATAGGTGGAGGTAAAGTAAAAAATATACCTCTTAAAGACATCGTGGCAATAGAAAGAAAAGTAGACTATATTCCCGACAGATTTATTGAAGCATTAGAAGAACCAAAGTTTTTTTTAACTAAAACTGGAAATGATACTCATAGAGTTATAGAGGACAATTTAGTTAATGATTTAGTAAAAAAATATAAACTGCTTGGTTATGAACATATTGATGGTGTGTGGAAACCAACTAAAAAAGTAAATGCTAAAAGTGTTAGTAAGGAATTAAAAGATTTAGAAACTAAAATATCTAAACACAAAAAAGATTTAGAGGAGATTGATGCTTACACTTTATTTTATAATCCTGTGACAGAAAAATTGGTGAGTTACGGACAGGACATAGATAAAATACCCGGCTTGTCTAATTTAATAAATCAAGTTAAAAAAGGAACAAAAAAATTAAAAGACGGTGGATTGGTAGGAATTGATCGTATGACAAGATCACTGAGAGAATTTTAACCCCACAGTTAAGCGAGAACGAACGAATTAGCACCTCCTAGGGTGATAGTACCTAAGAATTACTTTTCTTTACCACCGTGTAAAAAAACAAGGTTTATGTTGATTTGGCTATTTTTGCTCTTTAAATTCGTAGAAAAAGCTCGTATCATCGCCCGCGGTCCATTTTGACTCTGATTCAACAGCATATTCTATTGTTGATACTTTGAAGTCTGGCATTTTTGGTTCTGATGGTGTCAGTGACTTATCAAAAAACAATGTTCTATTGTTTGGCTGTGCCGCAAAGTGACCATTATCTAATAACAAAATATTAAATGACTTATGTTCAGACGGAACCTCTGAATAATTATCATTGACCAAGTTATGATCGGGATGACAACTGTCTATTGTAAACAAATATTCACCTTCATACCATTTTTTTCCCGGTGACAAGTATCTAGCCTTTGGTGGTACACTTGTTTTTTCTATCACCGTGATGTGATAACTAAACGCGTCCCACAGTTCTAGTTCTTCTAATGGTAAATCTAATTCTGTTGGTTCAAAAACAAAAGCACTGATAGGAAGCTTATCATACAGAGCCGCATACTCTGGTAGATATGTTTCAAAGTATAATGCTCGTCCTTGTATAGACTTGACGGTAGTCCAGATACCTTCAACAAATTCACCGTGACCTTTTTTAAGATCATACAGATACTGTTTCTTTACAAATACTTTTATTGGTGGAACGTTTGCTACTAAAAAAGACATAATTTACCTTACCTTATATTAACCATTTTTTCAACTCTTCGCCCAACACTTTTGTGGCTAAGTTGATTTTACCACGTAAATTCTTTACAATGAACTCATCTATCGTGCCATCCGATATCAAATCAATATACGTTACCTTTTTTGTTTGACTAATACGGTGTGCTCTGTCCTCTGACTGCAATCTAATTTCTAAATCGTAGCTGTTACTGTAATACACAACAGTGTTACTAGCAGTAAGAGTGAGGCCATACCCTCCGGTTCTTGGATTACCCACAAAAAATCGTAAAGGCCCTTCTCTATCTTGGAAGCGAGTAACAATATCTTGACGATCGCTATCAGCAGTATCACCAAAAAAAGCCGCCACACTGTCCTTTCCATATTTCTCTGAAAGTATGTTTGTAATTTCTTTAATATCATGACGGTATACCGCCCAAATAATAACCTTTCCATCTACCTCCTCCAATATGTTGAGTAGTTCGCTTATTCTATTATTCTTCAATGCTCTGACTTCACCGTCATCGGTAGCTAAGTGTCCACACGTAATTTGATGTAATCGTATCATCTGTGCCAAGGCACTAGCCGCTGTTGTTTGTGAGCCTTCTAGCTCTGTCAGTGCATGCTTTTTCATTTCCGTGTATGCTTTAACTTGCTCCGGGGACAACGGAACACTTCTTTTCATGTACACCTTGTCTGGTAAATCTAAACAATCTTCTTTGAGGACACGGTATGAGAAGCTATCTAGCTTAGAATTCAACTCATCTAATCGTATATATCCTGTCACCAACTTGAAGCTGTGGCTACCAACATTACGGTCAACCATCATTGCGTAACGGTTCTTAAAAGTATAATAAGACGAGAAATCTAAATACAATGGATCGAGGAAATAGCACTGTGTATATAAATCTAATGGACTTTTCGTTACTGGCGAGCCTGTCAATATACGCCTATACTTTGCGTGATCGCGTAATTTCAATACATTTTTGGTTCGTGATGCTGTGGGAGATTTTATCGTCGTCGATTCATCAATTGCCATCAGTGTTTGATGTGCTAATAAAAATCGTTGAGCTATATCTAAACCTTTTTTTGTACTGAACGCTTCTATATTCATCAAGAATATCGTGAGTTCTTCACCGTGTCGAAATAGTTTTCTGTTCTCTAATTCTTGTTTCTTTGTTGTAGCAGGCGACCATGTCACCACATTGTACAACACATGCTCTGGCATATGTGTAGGTATTTCTTGACGCTCCCAGTTTCTATACACACCTTTTGGTGCAATGATTAACGCCGCATTTATTTTACCTTTGTCATACAGCATGGCAATGTTATCAACCAATACTTTAGATTTACCTGTACCCATCTCCATAAACAAGGCATAGTTTTGTTTGTTATAACTTGCACCTAACGCATGAAGTTGATGAGCGTATGGCTCTGTCTTAAACTTATAATCCATAATGTCGTCCTTCTTTAATTCTTATTTTGTAAATAACACTTGCAAAACATTTTGTCAATGATATATGCGAAACAGAAGGAGAAAGTATGACAGTATATGTAGTACAGGAAGTTACTGGTAGAAATATTTTAAGTGCTGAAAAGTTCGGCGACTTAGAATTATTATTACCAGAGGGTTCTCAATTAGTTTTGAGCACAGGACCAACGGTCAAAAGATTAACCTATAAGTTGAGAAACTTTAATGACGACGATTATTTATTGTTAATGGGAGATCCAGCGGCTATCGGTATTGCATGTGCAATTGCTGCGACACAAAATCGCGGGCAATTTAAATGTTTGAAATGGGATCGAAGAGAGTATAAATACTATCCTATAGAAGTTAATCTATACGAGAGAGGAGAAATTGATGAGTAATTTACTTGACGAAATGGAAAGTGATGTGACCATGCCAACGATCGGCGACAACTCTTTAAAAGAGATGGCTGATTTGTGCGCGGAACAAGCGTCACTAGAAGAAGAGATTAGACAATTAGAAGAGCAGTTAAAAGCGAAAGCAAAGGCGGCTCGTAAATTGTCACAAGAAATAATTCCGGCAAAAATGTCAGAATTAGGATTAGAAAGTTTGACACTAAAAGATGGTTCATCTGTAAAGGTGAAACAATTAGTACAGGCTTCTATTCCAGTAAGACATCGCGAAGAAGCTTTTAAGTGGCTTCGTGATAACGGACATGGTGACTTGATTAAAAACCAAGTATCTGCTACGTTCGGTAAAGGTGAGGATGCATCAGCTAACGAATTTATTGACAAGATATCTACGTTAGGCTATGAACCTACACAGAAGGTCTGGGTGGAACCCATGACTCTCAAAGCATTTGTTCGAGAACAAATAACTGAGGGTAGTGAGTTACCGATGGACACTTTCGGAGTCTTTGTTGGCGCCGAAACTAAAATTAGTAAAAAGTAAAAAGGAGAAACATATGGCAAAAGCTAATGTTGTAAAAAAAGAAGAAAGTCAACTACCTGCACTAAGTCTTGATTTGATGGAAGGGGACGCACATAGCGGCCTTGAAAACATATCGCAAGACGACTTAGCGACACCGAGACTAAAAGTCTTGATGCAGTTATCACCAGAACTCGAAGATCTAGAAGGTGCAAAAGCCGGAATGATTTTTAATACAGTGACTAATGATCTGTATGACGGATCAACAGGTATTCGTGTTCTACCTTGTGCGTATCAACGTCAATACGTTGAGTGGGCTGACAGAGGACAGGGATCGGGTGCTCCGATAAATGTCTACGATGCTTCTAGTGACATCTTGACAAAAACTACACGAGATGAAAACAACAAAGACCGTTTAGAAAACGGAAACTATGTTGAGACGTGTGGCAACCACTATGTACTACTTGTAACAGAAGACGGAGATGCTACTCCGGCTTTGATTACAATGAAAGCTACACAGCTTAAAAAGAGTAGAAAGTGGAACTCTATGTTACTAAACTTAAAACTAAATGGTAAGAACGGATTGTTTACTCCACCTTCTTATAGCCATTACTACCGCCTTAAAACTACCAAAGAAGGTAATGATAAAGGTAACTGGTATGGTTGGGAAGTAAGTAGAGAGTCTCAACTTGATGATGCTAACCTTTATGGTATCGCTAAAGCATTTGCTGAAAGCGTGAACAAAGGTGAAGTTAAAGTTAAGTATGAAGAAGAATCTTCTACAAGTGAACAAAAGGTTCCGTTTTAACTAACACGGGGCGGGCAACCGCCCCTTTAATTTTAGTGAGTACATATGGAAGAAAGAGTAAAAAAATTTAAGAGCATATTCTATGGATTAGACCGCGCCTATGGTCAATATAAAAGTGATGGGCAACTAGTAAATGGTAAAGCAGGCGGACAAGCTTTCATAAAAAAAGCACCTGTTACAGATCAATTATGGATAGATCATATAGAGGGTAAAGATCCTAGTCTTGGTATCATACCAATACGTGATGATTCAAAATGCATATGGGGTTGTATAGATATAGATACATATCCACTAGATCATAAAAAAATTGTGAGAAAGATAAGAGAATTAGAATTACCTCTTGTTATGTGCAGATCAAAAAGTGGTGGTGCACATGTATTTTTATTTACAAAAGAACCTGTACAAGCTAAACTTATGCGCGATAAATTACAGGAATGGGCGGGAGAACTAGGCTATGCAAATTGTGAAATATTTCCAAAACAAATTGAAATTAAAGCAGATCGCGGAGACACTGGAAACTTTCTTAATCTTCCCTATCACGGTGGTGATGATTCTATGCGTCATGGCTATAGCGACGATGGTAATGCTAGTAGCCTTGATGATTTCTTCGCTTTATATGATCATTATTGTACGACCGAAAAAAGTTTAAAAGAATTTCAAGTAAAAAGAAAGAATGATATTGAGTTAAAAGACGGACCACCTTGTTTGTCTACATTGATGTCACAAGGTATACCACCCGGCGGAAGAGATAACACACTGTATCAATACGCAGTGTATGCAAAAAAGAAATGGCCAGAGGAATGGCAAACAAAAATAGAAGAGTTTAATCACAAGTATATGGAAACACCATTACCGGCACAACAAGTTGTCAAAACAATAAGACAGCATGAGAAAAAAGATTATCAATACAAATGTAAAGATCAACCTATGTGTGCAGTATGTTCACAAAGTTTATGTAAAGGTAAACAATATGGTATTGGTAATAACTTTGAACACCAAGTCAGTGACTTAACTAAATATGAAAGTGATGAATCAACTTGGTTTTTAAATATTGATGGTAGAATATTGAAACTATCAACAGATCAATTTTATAATCAACATAAATTTAGACAAGCATGTATGAATGAAATTAATGTAATGCCTAATATGATGAGACCGGGTGACTGGGACAGCAGAATACAAATGTTATTAGATACTGTTGTTGTTATACAAATGCCACATGAAATTACAAAGACAGGTGTTTTTGAAACTTTACTTGAACGTTTTTTAGAAGACCAAGGTGAAGCAGAGAACATAGATGAAATAGATATGGGCAAAGCATTCTTTGAAGAAAGAGAATATGAAGAAAAAGAAGGTAAAGTAAAAAGAGAAACTGCATATTTTAAATCAGAATGGTTACAAAAGTTTTTAAAAAGAAATGATTTTAAAGATTTTAGTAGAACAGAAATGACAGCACATATTAGAAATAAATTAGGCGGCGGAGATGTAAGAAGAAAAATAAAAGGTAAGACAGCTTATCTTTGGTATGTACCTTGGATTAAAAAAAGCGATAATGACTTTGATACTCCAGATATGAGTGAGGAGACACCTTTTTAGTGGATAGAAATATTATCTTTGGTCCACCGGGTACAGGTAAGACAACACACTTACTACGCATTGTAGAAAAAGAGTTGCGTGAAAATAATGTATCACCACATAGAATTGCTTATCTTGCATTTACTAATCAAGCGGCAGATGAAGCATTGTCTCGTGCTATCTCACAGTTAAATTACAATATAAAAGACTTTGTAAATTTTCGTACACTACACAGTTTAGCATACAGAGAGTTACATCTAAAAGAAGAGAACATCATGAGTGATGAAGATTACAAAAGAGTATCTAATAAGACACAGATAAAATTAAGTAATCCAAACAACAACATAAAAAAGTATGGTGCCGGTTTTCCCGATGATGTGTTTATGCAAATTATTGATGGTGCAAAGATACGAGGATTAACATCCGAAGCTTATTTTAATTATCCCGAAGTTGGAAACGTTGAAGGTGGTTTACGCAAACTAAAATACATTGATAAGTCGTTGCATGATTACAAAATGGAAAGAAACAAATACGACATGACCGACATGATTGTAGACTTCAATAAAAAACATTATGACCTTATGCCAAACTTTGATGTCGTGATTATAGATGAAGCACAAGACCTTAGTTGGTTGCAATGGAAAATGGTAGAGCGTGTTATTACTAAAGCAAAACGTGTGTACATAGCCGGTGATGATGATCAAGCAATCTATCGTTGGGCGGGTGCAAGACCAGAGTTCTTGATGAACATGGACGGAAAAAGAACCATACTAAATAAGTCATACAGATTAGCAGAGTCTATTCATGCAAAAGCAAATAAATTAATTAAGCGTGTCAAAGATAGAGTGGATAAAGAATGGACAGCGCGTGATGAAAAAGGTCAAGTAAACATACACCCGGTTGAGCAGTTACAAAAAATGAAAGAAGGACAGTGGCTAGTATTAGCAAGAGACGGATACCGATTAGATAAGTTAGAAGAAGAATTAAAAATTTATGGTTACTTCTATGAACGAGGAGATCGTACCTCTATTAATAAACGTGTGCATGAAGCTATCTTGGCATGGGAAGATATCCGTAAAGATAAAAAAATGGATATAAAAGGAGTTAAATCATTTTACAATTACATAAAAACAGGAACAGGTGTTGATAAAAAATTTAAAGGAATGAAGAATGTTGATAAAGATAAAATGTTTACCTTTGATATGTTGAAAGAAAGTTACGGATTAAAATTAGATAAAGATTTACCTTGGTTTAAGGCACTAGAAAATATTGAGCCTACCAAGAAGACGTATGTACGTATGTGTTTACGTCGTCAAGAAAACATTAGACGCGCACCACGGATCAAACTGTCCACGATACACGGATCAAAAGGTGGTGAAGCAGATAATGTAATGCTGTTAACAGATTTAACTCGTAAGGCTGATGCTTCGTATTGGTCACAACGAGATGAAGAGCGACGTGTATTCTATGTGGGAATGACGCGTGCAAGAAACACTTTGAACATTGTGAGATCACAAACGGACAGAGAATTTACGGAGGCATTTTAATGTTTACAATAGATACTGCATTGAAACAAGTCAGTGTAACAGAGAAACAAATACGCAAGATACGCGCACAGTTACCAAAACTAAACCGTGAGAAAGTTGATCAAGAATTAAAAATATTATTACTTGATTTACAACTACTTACAAATGATTTAAGATCTATCAACAAAAAGGAGAAAGATGAAGACTAGAGAATATTTAGATACGGCGGCAAGGATAGTTACTGGTCAACGTCAACATGACTACGGTGATAAATATCAAAACCATGAGAACATTGCAAACTTATGGAGTGGTTATTTAGATTATAAAATATCAGCACACGATGTAGCGATATGTATGCTACTTGTAAAAGTGGCAAGACTTAAACACAGACCTACAAAAGATTGTTACATAGACATGGCGGGATATGCGGCGATTGCGGGTGAAATAAATGATAGGAAAGAAGATGGCACAACAGATACCTCTATTTCAAACTCCGAGTGAGTGGACACCACCAGAGAAAGTTCCTAATTTATCTGAAGCAAAAGAAATAGCTGTCGACTTAGAGACATACGATCCAGACATTAAAACAAAAGGTCCGGGTTGGGCTATTAACAATGGCTATATAGCCGGTGTTGCTATTGCTGTAGAAGGTTGGAAAGGTTACTTCCCTATACGTCATGAGGGTGGTGGTAACTTTGATGAAGGTATTCTTAAAAGACAAATACAAAAGATCATGGAACTACCATGTGATAAAGTATTTCATAACGCCGCTTACGATGTAGGTTGGCTTAGATGGTGGGGTGTAGAAGTAAAAGGTAAAATTATAGATACCTTGATTGCCGCGCCACTAATAGATGAAAACAGATTTCGTTATTCACTAAACGAGTTAGGTAAAGACTATCTCAAAGAAACAAAGTCAGAAGGTTTATTATATGAAGCCGCGAAAGAATGGGGCGTCGATGCAAAAGCAGAGATGTATAAACTACCGGCAATGTATGTTGGTCCTTATGCAGAACAAGACGCAGATTTAACATTAAGATTATGGCAGTATTTTAAAGTAGAAATAATTAAGCAAGAGTTATCTAGTATCTTTGATCTTGAAACACGGCTCTTTCCATGTCTATTAGATATGAAATCAAAAGGTGTACGTGTTGATTTAGATAAAGCAGATAGAATAAAAAAAGATCTACAGAAAAAAGAAACAACATTACTAACACAAATTAAAAAAGATACAGGTGTTGATGTAGACATCTGGGCGGCAGTAAGTGTAGCAAAAGCATTTGATAAATTAAAAATTACATATGAGCGCACAGAGAAGTCCGGGCAACCAAAGTTTGATAAAAACTTTTTAACAACACACAAACATCCATTAGCAAAAATGGTTGTACAAGCAAGAGAGTTCAATAAAGCACGCACAACTTTTATTGACACAATATTAACACACTCTTCGCACAGTAGAATTCACGCCGATATCAATCAAATGCGTGGTGAAACAGGAGGAACAGTCACAGGACGGTTCAGTTATAGTAACCCAAACCTACAACAAATTCCTGCACGTAATAAAGATATCGGGCCGTTGATACGATCAATCTTCGTCCCAGACGAGGGTTGCAAGTGGGGGTCATTTGACTATAGCCAACAAGAGCCTAGAGTTCTTGTCCACTTCGCCGCGCTTACCGGCGGTGGCTTGAAAGGCGCCGACGAGGTCATCGAGTCTTATAAGACAGAAGATCCCGACTTTCATCAAGCTGTCGCCGATATGGCCGGCATTGACCGGCGTACAGCCAAGACAATTAATCTTGGTATGATGTACGGTATGGGTAAAGGTAAACTATCTAGCGAGTTAGGTTTAGATAGAGACGAGACCGAAGATTTATTCGCTAAGTTTCACGCGAACGTTCCTTTTGTTAAACAGCTCATGGAACAAGCAACACGCAAAGCGGATAATGTTGGTTTCTTACGCACACTGCTTGGACGTAAATGTCGTTTTGATTTATGGGAGCCACGCGCTTTTGGTATACATAAAGCATTACCACTGTGGCAAGCAGAAAAAGAATATGGACGTGATCTGAAAAGAGCATGGACATACAAAGCATTGAATAGATTAATACAGGGATCATCGGCTGATATGACAAAGAAGGCGATGGTTGATTTGTATGAAGAGGGTATTGTTTCTCACATACAGGTACATGATGAATTAAACTGTTCTATTGAGAACCCGGAACAAGCAACACGGATCAGAGAAGTCATGGAGAATACCGTCGAGTTAAAAGTTCCTCTCAAAGTTGATGCAGAGATAGGACCCTCATGGGGAGAGATAAACAAAAAGTAGGCGACGTTAACGAACTAAAAGCGACGATTAAATTTTTAAAAGAAGGTTATTGGGTGTTCCGTAATGTGTCACCTAAAGGTCCAATTGACATGGTTATAGTCAATGAGGAGACAGGTGAAGTAAGATTAATTGATGTAAAAACGACTAATTACCGTCAATCTTGGAAACCCGGGACAAAAATACATCGACAACGGACACCGGAGCAGATAAAATTAAAAGTAGAACACGTATTTATGGAAAAGGACGACGATGTTTAAGGAGTTATGCGCGACATTATTTATATTATGTAATCCATTACTGAATGGTTTTACATTTAACTATGATGGTAATCCGCAAGATCAGTTTGTGCAAGGTATAGCCGAGTGTACTGTATTAAATAACGCGGTTATCGAACCACGGTACAGGGTAGTAGTAGCGATTAGTGTAGCACAAGCTATACTCGAATCCGATTGGGGACGCTCTCGTTTCGCCGTAGAAGGTAATAACTACTACGGAATCATCGAAACAGACAACACAGAGCCTCATATGAAGTCAAGAAACAGTAATGTACTACTAAAAAAGTATGAAAACAGATGTGAGAGCGTTGCTGATTACATTGCTTTACTCAATGCATCTAGTGCATTTGTTGAATACAGAGACTTACGTTTACAGCAATACATCACTGATAATGTAGATGTATTTCAAATTATTGAGACCTTAGAAAACTACGCAATTGACCCGGATTATAGAAAAAAGCTACTTGCTATTACTCTAGGCTTGTTTCAAAAATACCCGGAAATATTTAAATCAAAACAAATTTGGGAATACTATAATAATAACAAAGCTACTTGACAATCTGCCAAAATCCCATATGTATGGGCTTGTATGAATAAACATACCACATATAGGAGAAAGTAATGACCGACATTAAAAAGTATAAATCTGTCGCGATCAGCATAGATACTTATAAACGAGCCAAGCCCATAGCAGAACAAAATTATATGTCCATGGCTTCCTTTATACGTTACTTAGTTGATAAAGAAGAACAGCAATCTAAAAATGGAGACAAGCATGTCAGACAGTAATGATAGAAGAATTAAAGCAGCGCTATATACAGCCGTTTTAAATAAACTTAGCGGAGAGTTATCCGAACTTGAAGCTAAAGAAGTGCTTTTAACGAACGCACCGGCATATATTACAAGCAAAGATCATGACCACGCAGATCATATTGAAGAGTTAAAGAATATTATATTAGAGAAAGTACATACTAGAGATGCTATCAAAGATATAAAAGCAGTTTACTTTGCAGAACAGATCGCGAAAGCCAATGAAAAAGCAACGAATAGTTAGTGCAGTAAGAAGAGTACAAGATAAAGTGATTGTGTCCTAC
>BCSF01000653.1_pt1 | contig 12807 bp, 7 predicted proteins | sample 1016431 | NCBI WGS metagenome assembly BCSF01 (sample SAMD00045685;SAMD00045686;SAMD00045687;SAMD00045688;SAMD00045689;SAMD00045690;SAMD00045691;SAMD00045692;SAMD00045684;SAMD00045690;SAMD00045691;SAMD00045692;SAMD00045684;SAMD00045685;SAMD00045686;SAMD00045687;SAMD00045688;SAMD00045689, study...
TTCCAGTTGTAATATCACTTAATAAAGCTGCTTCACAATCACCATGCATCCATCCAGTATTGAAGTCTGATCCAATGAAAGCGACCATTCCTCTTTCTTGTAGAGTAGAATAGTATTCAGCAAACAAACTTAATCCATTTGGATTACCAACAATACCACCATCTTTATTGGTGTCTATGAATCTAATGTTCTCATCAACTCCATCATTATACTGAGCATTGAAATTAGGTCTTTCATTTTGGATAGATGATCCACTCGTATCTCTTGGATAGTATGCTGCCTCAGCAGCATCAGCATATACATTAGTAGTTGTAGTTTTTTGAGATGGTATTTGTATCCTTAAGAACTGGTAGATATCAGTAATAGAACTAGAACTTTGTGCCCCTGCATATACTCTTCCTTCTCTATCAAAGGCAACTTCATGAACATCATTTACTGCTTTTGTTGATGTGATGAAAATAGACTTTTGTTGATCTGTAAGAATACCAATACCACCACCTGTTGCCATGGCAATTGTTGGTCTTGGGAGTCCAGTTGATTCTTCAATTGGTGAAGTAGGAAATGCGGTAATCGCTAAATCAAGAATATCGTTAGCAACGATATCTCCCTCACTAGTATCTGGATTGGTTCCAGTACCATTTGCTCTGTTTTGTTCTCCAGTATTTCTTTGCGCGATAGTCTTAGTGCCGAACCAAGCTCCATTAGTAGTTCTCAATACATGTGATTCATCAATAAAATTTACCTCAGTAAAAACATTTCCAAATCCAGTTCCAGTAGGACTACCAGTACATAGCAATCCATTTTTCATAACAACATTGTGAGTTCCCCAAATCATATATGATTCACGATACCCAACTCTATTGACATCAAATCTCATCCACATTGAGAGGGATGGATCATCGCCATCATAGATATAAACATTATTTTGTGTTGAAATAATTACAGCAATAGAAGGAAATTCTCTCCTGTTTCCTCTAGTTGCTGTGTTTAGAGTTTCATTATACCAAGAAGTATTTTGAGTTCTTTTTCTCCACTCACCACCATCAGAATCTTGTGAGGTATCATAAACAAAAACATCCAAAGCGGTTTCAGATACCGACGCTGAAATTTCACTCGTCACGATATCGGATGCGAAAATTGACATGTCTTATGCTACCTCTGTAAGATTAAACTTGTACTTCTTACCATTTCTTCTATTTATTAGGAAGAGGTCTTCCTCACCCTCTTGAATTGTGTATTGACCCCAGGTTCCATCTACCTCGTTAGCACCACCCTCGTTAGATAGTTGAAGGTCAGCAGAGTAGATGTTTGCCCAACGAAGTGATGATGAACCAAGATCCATGTTGGCATCGGCACCAGGAAGAACATTTCCATTAGCACCAATAGTGAATTTTAAAACTTTTGTACCGCCCACATCGGATTGTACCTTGAATGGTATAGCAGCAGCATTAGATGTTGCTTGGTATAAATCAATTGCTCCATCATCAATTGTTATGCCTGTGTTTTGAGCGAGTGTTACAGTTGAATTACCAAATGTTGCAGAACCGTCGTTAGTGATGACAACAGTAGGCGAGGAATTACCAATTAGGAAACCCTCAAAGATTTGGTTACCAGAACCACTACGGGCAGCAACAATCTTGCCGTTTGATCCGAGTCTGCTACCAGCCGTGGTTCCATCTTCAGAGGGCGTACCAGAGGAAACATTGCCAGCAGCGTAAACATTACTCCAGCGTAGAGATGCTGAACCAAGGTCTCTTGTAGCGTCAGTAGTTGGTAAAATATTTCCTGCCATATTAAGAGCAGTAAGATTTCCAAGTGAAGTCAATGAAGATGTTGTTACACCAGCACCAAGGGCAAGCGTTCCTGTTGCTGGACCAATCTGTGTCTCACTTGCAATATCTGTGCTACCAATTCTAAACTTCTTACCAGTGACAAGATCCATATGCTCAGATGATGTCCAAGCATTGTAAGTAACACCACCATCAATACCTCTCCACTGGAAGGTCTTGTCTGTGCCGCCCTTAACGGTAAGTCCACCTCCATCAGCTGAGAGATCACTAGGACCAATACCATTAAATGTAACAGTACCACTACCAACAATGTTGTTATTGAGAACAATTGCATTGCCAGTAATGCTTTGAATTACAGTGTTTGCTGGGATAGTAATACCAACCTGACCAGTGGTGACTTCCATTCCAGGAATCAATCCAGATGTAGGAGTAACACCAGTTAGGTTAGGTGTTCCATCAACACAAACTGCACTGAATGTTGTACTTACTACAGAAGCAAGTTCAATGTTCTTGTCAGCAATCTGAACAATGTTTGACTCAACACTGGTAGTAACACCCTCAACTGTCAAGTCACCCTTGACAGTCATGTCATTGTTTACTGTTACATCATTGTTCAATGTAACATTGAATGTAGAGTCACCTTGAATCCAATACTCAGTACCAGAACCAATGACTAGTTGTCTATTACCAGATACATTAGGTGGTTGGAATGTTGCGTTTGTAGAGTTCTCATCATCAGCAGGACCGATGATAACATTACCTGTTCCAAGAGCACCATAACCTGCATAGTGTCCAATACAAACATTGGCATCTCCAGTAGATAATGTCTCCAGAGAATTGTTACCGATGCCAACATTCTTAGAACCAGAAAGGTTGACCAGCATGACATCACTACCGATGCCAACATTCTTGTCACCAACACCAGTTGCTCTCAATACTCTATTACCAATTGCGGTATTTGCTGCACCCGCATTTACTGTTAACAGAGATTCAAATCCAATAGAGGTATTTTGAGATCCAGAAGTAACACTGTTTAGTCCACGAACACCTAGGACAGTATTAGTATTAACTGCACCAACACCTCTACCAACTCGCATTGGGTCAGTTGCACCGCCGCGAATTAAGATGTCAGCATTAGCAGAGTTGAATGTGGCATTACATACAAAGTTATCACCCGATGTAGTACCAACAGTCAAGTCATCTTCTACAACTAAATCGTGTCTGATTGTTGTAGTACCAGTATCAGCACCAATATCAATCTGTGTTGCTACACCACCAAATTGAATGTTTGTTGCACCAGAGTTCAGTAGATTGAAACCAGTAGAAGTCGTTCTCAATCCTGTATCAATAATCGGATTAGTTCCAAAAACAAGATCTCCAGTACCAGTGGTTTCAGTAATAACACCACGAATCTGTGTTGCTGTAGTAGCAGCAAATGATGCAAGAGTATCAGATGTATATGCTACATTACCACCCTGTCTCAGATTTGTAGTAATAGATGAGGCACTATTATCTGATGTAAGAATCAGATCTCTCTGAATCTCTAATGTTTTTGAAGAAGCAACAGTGAGTGTTGCAGATGCAGTGCTAGTAATATCAAGACCATTGATACTGGTTGCAGTTGCTGCACCAATACTAGGATTATTAAGTGTTGGAGAGTTTAGAGTTTTGTTGGTAAGAATCTGAGTCTCAGATTCTGTTACAAGTCTTCTATCAACAGAACCATCAAAGACTCTCCAGTAACCACCAGACTCATACCATTGTAGAGAAGTATATGAGGTGATGTTTCCATTACCAGGATTGGATGTTCTGTTAAGTCTAATGCCACCGTCAGAACCTACTAGTCCATTACCTTTTCTAAGTTCAATTTCATTATCAGCAACTTGTAGTACCGTTGTTTCCAGAACAGTTTGAGTTCCTTGAACAACCAAGTCACCACCAATCGTTACAGCAGATCCATCATCAGTAATGATACTATCTGCTAGTTGTGAGTTGCCAGAGTCCCACTTAACCAGAGTATTTCCTGTCAGGTTAGAAGCATTCTTAATTGAATATTCTGTTCCACTTGTTAATGTTAAACCAGAACCAGCAGTAAGAGATGCACCAGTATCAGTGTTTGTAGAACTAATTTCAATGGTAGTTACACCAGCATTAGTAGACTGTGTAATATTTGTAGCACCAGATGAAGTGAATAAGAAGTCACCTGCCTGAACACTATTAGATCCTGTCGCAAGTCTGGTTACTGTATTTGTGTCAACACTATCAATGGTTACATCTGTTCCAGACTGAGATACAGTTACATTAGTTCCACCAAGGAAAGTTACCGTGCCAGTTGTTGCAACACCAGTGCTGCCACCTTTGATGCTGGTAATAGTGTCAGTAGAATCTACAGTAATTGTAGCATCACCATTTCCATCAACACCCTGAGATACAGTGCTAGCACCAGTAGCTAAGAATGTGAAATCTCCAGAAGAAAATACCTGACCCGTAGTTGCTCTAAGTCTGGTAATCGTATCCACATAGGAGGAATCGATCGTAATAGTTCTGGTTGCAGCATCTTGAGAAACAGTAGATGATCCAGATGCAGCAATAATCATAGCACCTGTCTGTGCTGTACCACCAGTTGCTGCTTGCAATGTAGTAATCGTATCATCATCTTCTGCTGTTGCAGATAGAGTTACAAGATTACCAGTCCTATCGATAGAAAAATTGACTGCTTTTTGTCCTGCTGGGATAGATGCAGGAGGTCCGACTGCAAGAGTAACTTCCGCATTTACTCCAGCATTATCAGCAAGTCTAATAATTTTTTCTGTTGCTGCTACACCATCTTGAGCAGAGATAGTGTAAGTAGTATTGTTATCTGGAGTGCTAACAGATCCACCAAGAGGAATTGTTACACCGTTTACGCTAATACCAGAGTTAACAAGAGCACTGTTTGGGATATTAGTAATAGTATTACTAGAACCAGAGATTGTAGAACTCTCAATGGTCTTATTTGTTAATGTCTGTGTTTGTGTTAGATAGACATCACCAGGCGAATTCCAGAATACAGTTGATCCATCACTATACAAATACTTACCAGCACCTAGGTCTCCACTGATGACAATACCATTGCCCGTGAGTTCTAAATTGTCACCCGAGACAATTTCTTCAATCTTTTTTGATACGGCGTTAACAATTAACGGAAAACGATCAGCCATTTAACTTGCCAATAGATACTAGTGCTCAGGTTTATTTATGCCTCTTACTGATTGCCCCTAGGATATAGTTGTCCAGTACCAGGGCGTCCAGGACTTTCAAAATCGTATGCAGATCCTAGTCCAGAGAAAGAATTATCTGATGATACTGTTGCAGTATAAACCCGTGTTGTGCCAGTAAAGGTAGGATTGATTACAGGGTTTGTTGTAGTTGGTTGAAATGTTCCTGCTGTACTTCTAAAAAATACAGCAGAAGATAATCCCAAATTAAAATTTGCCATCAGGTTGTCCTCGCACAGAATGCAATACCTTTGGAAGTATTATTATTAATGTTATCTAAACCAAGTTGATTTGTACTGTAACGAACTCTAATAATTTCATAAACTTCACTACCACTAACAGTAATTGTATCTCCAGGTCTAAATGCAGTAGCACCAGGAGTAACTGCAAACTGAATCATAACATAATCATCAGGTAGATAATATGGACAAGGCATCATGTTTTGATTAATTGGAAGACCTTTGAATGGTCTATAGTAATCCGCACCAGAATCTACTCTGTGTGTTGTAATAGCATCATTTTTATTTAAAATCGTATTATTTTGGAAGTTCACATCGTAATCATCATAGGTGCTATTTCTATAGTACCCAGTGATATATGAGTTGTTGTCACCTACACTTCTGAAAATATTATTGATGTATCTCGACTCCCAGTAATCACTGTAATCAATATCGGCATCTCTAAAGTATCCGTAGAATGCTTCTCTTCTAATTGCTGCTCCTTCTTCTTCTTCTTCAGAAGTATACCTTTCATTAGGAGCACGAAGAACAATTGAAAGAGATTCCGTTGTAGGATATTCATATGTCAAATAAGATCCATTCCAAACATTATCCAAGTCCCAAATACCATTACCAATATTAGTTCCTTTTAATGGTGTGAATGTAAATGCAGTGGTGTCATTACCATTGATTGTGTAAACAAAATTTACTACAACAAAGTTAGTGTCTTGTGGAGATTGTGCTTGATAAGTAACAATCTTTAGAGGATATGCAGTTGGTGTTGTTGATGTAGTAAAAGCAAAATGAGCGTAATACTCGTCGGAATCATTCATAGATGGAGGACTACTGAATATACTACTATAATCCATTCCTCTTTCGCCACCAAATACTCCATTGCGTTCTTCTACGCCAGTCTCAGGATTCCAGTTTAGAAATTCCCAACTACTTCCTGATCCGATGTGCATTTCATAGTCATTATCAATTCTAAATCCATAATATGTGGTGCCATATGTTTTGTTTGCATCACTTTCAAGTCTTAAAATTGCTCCAGGTCTGGTATTATTACCAATTCTTTGATAAAAACCACCGTTACCATTTCCACCAACATTTGTAACTTTAATACTAGCAACACCTGTTCTATCATTTTGTTGCTGTGTAGTCCTGCTGTTTACACCAAACCTAAAATCGTTAGCAGGAGATGCTCCACCGATAGCTGAACCAGGGATTGTAAAGACATCATCATTCTGCCACCCTTCTGCTTCATTCATAATTTTAATTGCTGCAATATGCCCACTGTCACTGTTTATGGCATTTGCTCTATAAATTCTAAGTTGTAAATCTGTTCTACCAGCACCAACACTAGCACCAGAAACTGTATAGTCCCAATATGGAGCAGTGTCGGTTGAGTAGTATGCATAGTGCTGTGTCGATGGTAATACTCTAAGAATTCCATTCATACTAGAATGCAATTGACACACATAATAATAATCTCCCTGTTTCCAATCATCAATTCGCCAGTTAAATGTTCCTACTTCAATACCTTGATTAACAGGGAATTCTCTATAAGTGCGAGTATTGTAATTTGTATCATTAATAACTCTAGTGGAATTATATGCACCAGATGTGTCCTGAACATAGAAAGGATGTCCCGATGCATTTACAGTAAAGTAAACTCTATCCCCCTGTCTAACAGTAATCGTTGGATTGTCTCCTAAAGATTGAGTAAAAGCACCTGTAGATATAGTACCAATATTATAATTGTTTGAGAATGTAATTCTTACACCATTAGTTGCATCTGTAGCACTGGATGCTAATTGTACCCAATCATTATTTCCAATAGAAATAACATAATATGTTTGTCCTTGTGTTAATTCAGGAACATCTGTTCTTTGCCATACGATTGCATCACCTGTGTTTAACTCATGAGCATATAACCTTACCGCACTTTCAAGTCCACTCTGTGAGTCACTATAAAGATAGATACTCTGTCTCCATTCTCTGTTAATAGTGTAAGCACCAGAGCCATTATTTACTACAGTAAAATATCTGTTAGGTCTACTATTAATTGTAGTTACCGATTGTGCTGAATATTCCCAACTGTTAGTATTAAAATTGCTCCAGTTAAAAGCAGTAAAATCTCCAGGTGGAAAACAGGCTACTGGAACCCCAGTCTTAGCAGTTCCACTATGCCAACCAGCACCACCATCCAAACCAGAGAAAGCATTCTCCATGGCAGAGATCACATCCGATCTTGACCATCCAGTGTTTCCACCGTTTACTGGATATTCATTCTTGACTACTGCCATTTTATACCTCTAGTTTGACTGCTGTAAGGGTTACTGTAATTGCTACACTACTGCCACTACGATTAGTAACAGAAAGATATGTTGCTGTTGTTGGGATTGCGTTGCCATTATATCCAAGAACACCAGGAGAAACATTCACTGTTTCAGCACCAGTTGTCCTCACTTCAGCGATGACACCTGATCCAGGACCAGGGTCATTTCCTTCGCTTCTATTTACATCAGCAGTTCTTGCTTCAGCAGTTGTATAAACTCGAACCCAAGCAGCTGCAGTAGTTGCAATAGAAAGTAATGCGTATGTTTTGTATCCAGTAATATTTAGATCTACGCGGGTGTCATCAGCAATGGAAGCAGTGGTTGCTTGCAGTGGTTGTCTGCTTGCAAGAGTGTTTCCACCACCAACATTAACATCAACAACACCATTGCCATCGATAGTTAAACCAGAACCAATTTTTATACCACCTAATGTAGTGGTAGTTGCTGCTGGTAATGTATATGATCCTGGGTTTGCATCTAGAACACCAGTAGAAGGATTGATTGTTAAGTTAGCACCAACCTTGATACCACCAAGATCAGCAGCAGTAGCAATAGGTAATGTATATGCTGTTGGAATAGATGGTTTGTTGAGAATCTGTGCTAATCCAGTTGTAGCATTCCAATCAGCATTAACTGGTGCAGTGCTAGTGATAGTTACTTTACTAGAAGGTCCATCCCAAGAAACAGTAGTACCACCAGAACCACCAAACTCAACTGTGGATGCACTAGTATCACTTCCAGTTAAAGAAAGAATTGCTTGATTACTAGTGTTGTTAGATCCACCAATAGAATATTGGTTGAGGTTTAGATAGTTAGTTCCGTCATTTGTGAACTGCCAATTATCAGAAGTTTCATTCCACTTTAACGAAACATCTGTACTAGTTCCACGATCAATTCTCAGAAATGCATCTTGTGTTGGTGCTCCTGAAGTTCCATCTAGAATGACAATCTCATCTGCAGAAACGGTGTAAGTTCCTAACTGAGTTGTCGATCCCTGAACTGTTAGATTACCACTAACCTCCAGATCATTAACAGTAATATTACTGGTAGTAGATGAACCTCTAGAAGTTACACTAGCAAGAGTATCATTCTCCGATGTTAAGTATCCCGACAAGTCAGGTGGAGTATAGACAAAAGTACCAGCATTATTATATGTGAGGTTACCATCACCAGATGAAATTCCTGCTCTCGTAGCAGTGAATGCATTTACATTCGCATATCCACTAAGATCAGGTGGAGTAAATGTAAATTCTCCAGTGCTATTGTTGTATGCTATGGATCCTCCACCAGATGCAGCATTGTTAGAAGCACTAACTGCAGCTCTAGCATTAGTATCGTCATAACTGGTCCCTCCACCACCGCCAACTATAGCGGTCTTCCATGATGTTCCGTCCCAAGTCCAAGTTATGCCACCAGCAACAAAGGTATCATTTAAACTTGGAGCTGCGGGAAAATCGATTGCCATTTTTTACCTTACTCCTTCAGACTTATTTAGATTTACCAAGTTGTAAGTGATGCTCTCTTCCAACTATTAGTAGCAACACAAACATAAATGTAATCTGCATCATATGCAATTGTGCCAGCAGTTCCAGTTGAGGTTGCGGTAGATGGAGCAGAAGAAGATGCTGTAGTAGCACCACCTCCACCAGCAGGAGAAGCATCTACCCACTGTGCTGTATTACCATCATCATAGTATACTTTTAGTTTTGCAGTGTCACTTTCCCACCAGAGATCACCATCAGTAGGACTAGATGGAGCATCATCTTGCGTAGGAACATTTGAAGATCCACCACCTCCACCAGATACAGTTCCTGGTTGCCAAGTGCTTCCAGATGCATTCCAAACTAGTGCTTGACCATCAGAAGGAGCAGCATTACTTACATTAGATAGATTGCTGATAGGTTGTGATGTAATATTTGTTAGGTATCCTGCTGCAGCATGGTTACCCCAAGTGTATGCCGTGTTCCAGTTAACAATGTTTGTAGTATTAATACCTGCTGCTGCAGATGCAGAAAATACTGGATCAGATTCAACAAATGCTGTCAGATAATTTGGAGACCAATTCTCCCACTTAGAAGAAGTAGCATTGTATCTTAGAAGTTCTCCAGTTGCTGGTCCAGTTACATTAACATCAGAAAGTTCACCAACAGAAGAAGATAATAAACCAGTCAAGTAACCTGCAGTAGCATGGTTGCCCCAGTTATATGCAGCATTCCAATTAGCAAGTTCACTCGATGTAATTCCAGCAGCAACAGAAGCACTGAATACTGGATCTGTTTCAGTGAATGAAGTTAGGTATCCTACATCATTTGGAAGGTCACCAATAGTAGTTGGCATTACATAATAAGTAGACCCATCATTTGTAAATGTCCACCTGTCTGTTGCTTCATTCCAACGAAGTCTTACATTACTAGATAGTCCACGCTCAACTTCGATACCAGCATTCTCTGTTGGTGTTGTAGATACATCGTTGTTGAGGACAATTGTGTTGTCATTTACTGTAAGTTGTACAGTATTAATTTGTGTTGTAGTTCCAGTAACTGTAAGGTTGCTACAAGTTAGATCACCAAATGTAGCAGCAAGACTTGTGGTTGCACCTCTAGTCAATACACTGTCTAATGTATCAGATTCTGCAGTTAAATAACCTGCTGCAGCATGGTTGCCCCATCCATATGCAGTGTTCCAATTGGCAATATCAGATGCACCAATACCCGAAGCAGCAGATGCGGTAAAGAGAGGATCAGTTTCTGTGTAAGTAGTAATATATCCAGCAGTATTTGCTAGATCAGCGTTTCCTGTAGCAAGATTATAGAAGTTCGTACCATCGTTAGAGAACTCCCAGCGATCACTAGTTTCATTCCAACGGAAGACAGAATCTGGTAGTGTTCCTCTCTCTACTTTCAAAGTACCATTGAGAGTTGGAGCACCAGTGACTCCATCATTCATAATGATTTGGTTGGCAGTAACATTTAGTGTTGCTACATTATTTGTAGTCGAAGTTCCAATTACACTAAAGTTTCCGTTGACTGTGATGTCATTTACTTGAATATTTCCTGTTGTAGTGCCACCCCTAGCAACTACAGTAGCAAATGTATCTGCTTCTGCAGTTAGATATCCAGCAGAAGCGTGATTGCCCCAGTTATATGCCGTGTCCCAGTTTGTAACTTGTCCACCAGTTACACTACCAACAGGAGACGCAGTAAATACAGGGTCAGATTCAGTATAAGATGTAAGATAGTTGCTAAGATCTGGTTTACCAGTTAGATCAGCATATGATCCAGAGAATGTAGAGTAACCAGAAAGATCAGGTGGTGTAAATGTGAATTCGCCATTTACATTATTAAAGATTAGAGAACCTCCACCAGATGCAGGACCAATAACAACACTAGACAGAGGTGGAATTGATGGTTTGTTGAGAATCTGTGCTACACCACTAGAAGCAGTCCAATCAGAATTGACTTGTGCTGCAGGAATTGTTGGTTGATTAGTAAGATTGTTATAGTTACCATCAAAGTATGGAGCATTTGCCCACACCAGACCAGTTCCATCAGTGCTTAACACCTGTCCACTGGAACCAATAGCACCATTAACTTGTAATGGTTTTCCAGATGGGATATTCAAACCTTCCTTGATTTCAATAGGTGCGTTATCAAGGTAGTTTGCAATCTGGTTTGCAAGAATTTTTGACATACTTCCAGTCCTGAAGACAGTTCTCTGAGCTAGAAGTATTTATTAAAATTGAAAGCGGGGTATCGGAATCGAACCGACGACATCTAACTTGGAAGGATAGCGTTCTACCGCTGAACTAACCCCGCAGGAAATGGGGGAGGTCAATCCCCCCAGGACACATGCACGCCACCTGTTTTAGTTTAGATGCAAAACAGGAAATCATCCACACGGAAGGGGTCATTTGGATCCACCACTTATTCTTTGACTGGAAATAAGAAACCAGGCGGGAGAGTATCCCATCCGCACCACTTGTTCTTATGGAAAAACAAGAAACCCGAGGGGTCGTTAAACCCATCCCGACCAGGGCTCTTTTATAGTCTTACCGAGACTAATCAGGACGATATTCCTGACTCTTGTAATCACCAAAGGAAATTACATCGTTGCCAAGAGCACCAGGCAAATTGACTGGTCCTGCAGCAAATTGGATATCATCCATAGCATCTAGGTCACCACCAATACGGTCGTTAGTAAGATAATCAGATGAAAGATTGAAATTAAAGTTAGAATCAAAAATAATTTTGTCCTGAACTTTTTTATTCAGATCGCTGACATGTTGATACTCAGTGAAGAGTTCACTGAGATGTTCTTCGTCGCCCTCAGCAAGAGCGTTAATCAATGCTTGGCGTAGTGCTTCTTCAGCAGCTTGGACTTGTGATTTGACGCTCATAATTACCTCAATTGTATTTACGGTAAGCACCAACCTCAGGGTCTGGATCCAACCACTTAGTGTACTCTGGATCCTCAAGGCAAGTGTCTAGTTGCATTTGGTTGTCAAGCAGGTACATGTCGAAGTACCGCTTTTTCCACTCGTGAAACTTTTGAATACGGTAGTCTGGCATACCGTTGATCTCTAGGGTGCCACACTGCACGAAACGGTATGGTCCTTGATCAAGAATGACTTGTGGTTTCATAGGTCTGTTGCTGACTTGTCAATTGTAGCATGGTCTCTGTGCTTTGGCAACTGCCTCCCACACCAGAACGCCATGGCAATCAAGATAAAGTAAAAGATAGTGTCATCAATCATCACTAGGAAGAAAAGAATGCTACCACCATAGGTCAACCAAGGTGGTAGTTTATCTGTCAGTCTAGCGATGACTGGTCGAACTCTATTCTCAAACTTGAAGTAGAGAATAGCACCTAGGGTTACTGTAATCTCACTCATCGGAACGATGAAATAGAGAGACAGGATAACAAAAATAGGCCAATAATGCCTCTCTGGTATCCTACTCAGCAGATCAAGAACCTTCTTCATGATCTGAATACATTTCAGTCAGTTCATCAACCTCAGCAACAGCACCTGCTGCTTCTTCATACTCAGCAGCAGGGACAGCAACCACTGCCCTGCCATCTGGTTGGCGAATCAAGAATGATTCACCTGCTTCGATGCGATCCATGTATGCATCGAAGTCTTTTTCAAACTCAGCAAACGCAACTTCAACCATTGATCTCTTTAAAGTCTTTTTCAAAAATAGCA
>BCSF01000654.1_pt1 | contig 12801 bp, 17 predicted proteins | sample 1016431 | NCBI WGS metagenome assembly BCSF01 (sample SAMD00045685;SAMD00045686;SAMD00045687;SAMD00045688;SAMD00045689;SAMD00045690;SAMD00045691;SAMD00045692;SAMD00045684;SAMD00045690;SAMD00045691;SAMD00045692;SAMD00045684;SAMD00045685;SAMD00045686;SAMD00045687;SAMD00045688;SAMD00045689, study...
GTTAACATATGCCATTCACTTAACATTGAACCAGTATCAAATCCAATATCTTCTCTAACAGAATCACCATCAACATCTGCCCTAAATTGTACATCACCATCGGCTTGGAATAAAATCTTACCTTGTGGATTGGATGTTGGGAATTCAACACCACCTACAATTGTGTTAAGAGTTGCTGTATCTAATTTAAACCAAGTAGATAAAGTAAATTCATCTAATGATATTGTAGAACCAAAATCTCCTTTACCTGAAGTACCATCAAAATCAATATGGCCTGTTGGTGAACTATTGTAAGCGTATGTACCTGATAGAGTTATATCAGTTGAACCTTGTATATCACTCCATACCGAACCAGAGCCAGGATATGATGTTACATCACTAGCATCATAAAAATGTGCTAGAGTATTAGTTGGTAAATCAGGTATATTAGTTACCTCTCTACCTAATGCAGTTTGATAGGTTTGTACAGCAGTATATAAATTAGATTGCTCATCTGATGTTAATCCTTTTCCAATAAATGCTAGAGCGTAGTTTCTATCAGAGTACTCTACTTGAGTACCAAACTCATTTGTAAATGCAGCAATTGAAATAGGATAACCTGGTTGGGTAAATGTCCCTCCATATCCTTGTGATATTACACCAACACCATCGATACTACCACTTTGTGCAGAACCACTCTTAGAAGCTATGTATAAACCTTGTCCACTATGAGAACCTGAGTATTGTAGGTTATTAACAGGTAGACCAGGATAGAAATTATCATTTGCAGCTAATTTAGCTATTACTGCTGATTGTGCTCCAGTTCCACCAGGTGCAGCTTTAGAAGCACCCATATCATATCCATTACTACCAGCAGTTCTGGAATATACACCTAATGAACTATCAGTTGTCCAATTCGTATAAGAAGAGAAGTTAGTTTTAGCCCATGCATTAGTACCATCACCAGTAATACCATTACTATCATGTGTCCAAAATGATGCGTTTTCAAAATCAATTTGATAAGAAGCTGTGGCTAATAAGTTATAAGAGTGAGCGGTTTCAGTTCCTCCTACAAATGGATATAAAGCATGTAATTTATCAATTAGGTTATCTATTACTAATGTGTTATATAATTCATTTAATGCATCAGTTTCAACACTACCTGTAATTCCAGCTGCATCTACAAATTCTATTACCTTTGGATTTATTGATGAAGTGGCTTGAGTAGCCCATCCCATTAGTTTATCACCAACAGCTGCTTGAAGAATCAATTTACTTCCTAATCTTATTTCTTGTAGTTCAGCCATAATTTATTTTATGCACAAGTATTAATTGAGTTGATTTGTCCTGATGATATCTCAATAGCTTTATTAGCCATATTAGTCATATCATACCATCCATACCAACCATCTGATAATTGAGTCAATGTATCTGAATCTTCATATAAGAAATCATTTACCTCAGGTACTGATGTACCACCCATATTACTAGCATCCTTTTGGATATATGCATCGTTAGGGAATCCAGTACTAAGAGCAGAACATGCATCTGATTCAGTTGATTCAGCTGTTAATCCAGCCATACCTTGTGTATATAAAGATATAGAATCTGCACCACTACCACCGGCATCACCACCAGCATCACCACCAGCACCGCCAGGGTCTCCAGCACCGCCTGTAATATATGATGATGAGTAATGATTTGCAATAGCAATTAACTCATTTAATTTTTCTCTAATTGAAGAAGCCTGTTCTCCGTTATCTATGTTATTTACGCTCATAATTGTTTATTTTTTATTCACTCCAATATTGTGTATCATCCCAAACTCCGTTATCATCCCATTGATTATTACTTAGTAACCAAGTATCTCCACCAGCGTTACCACCAATTCCATCACCACCACTATTACTACCAATAGAAGCTTGGATTGTTTTACCTTCTGCGTGGTTAGATAGAGCATGTACTCTAAACATATTGTTTTTAGTTAACTTTCTAACATCACCTAAATTAGCGTTACCTAATCTGATGTTACCTAATTCTAAATTTCCTAATTTAATTGTAGCCATAATCTTATACTTCTCTTCCTAATGTTGTTTGAAATGCTTGTACGGCAGTATATAAATCATCTGCTTGAGTTGGTGTTAAACCTTCACCAATACAAGCAAATGCTTGCCTTCTTACCGAATAGAAACCTGGATTACCATTTAAGTTAAAACATAAACCAAATATGCTTCGAGATGAAGCCCTAGTTGATGTTGCAGTAGCTGATGTTTGTGCTTGATTAATATTAAAATCAAAACCAGAAGATGATGTTCTACTTAATCCCATTAAACCTCTACTATCTGAATTTGCAGTTGATAATAAAGTGGTTCCTGAGTTAAATCTTGCCGTAAAGGTATTTGATGTACTTCTAGCGTTTATCTGATAACCTGTATAAGGTGTAGTAGTATCTAACACACCTATATCTACTTTATCTTCTGCAATATTTTGGTTAATATAAACATATACCGATGTATCGTTTAATCCCATTGCGTTAGGTGATAAGTGTGTATTGTAAACACCACACCTACCATTACTATTCATACCATTTGCATCGTGAGTAATACCTCCAGCAAAAGTTAATCTATAAGCTGCATTAGTATCTTGTGGGTCTTTTAGATTCCATTTGTGAGTTGTAGCTGTACCACCTACCATTGGATAGATTGCTAACATCTTACTCCATAATCCAGCATCTTTTAAATCTAATACTAATTGATTAACTGCATCTTGTTGAGTTCCATCAGTAATTCCTGCAGCACCGATAAATGCTCCAGCATCACTATCTTGCTCTTGTAAGGTTACAATAGATGAGGCTGGGTTAATGGTTGTAGCTGTATAATTTTTATCAGTTCCGATATAAACTCTAAAATCTTGCCATGCACCAGCAGTACCATCATTTGTTGAGTTTTCACCAGTAAAGATTCTAATTGGTCCGTTACTATTAACTGTTAATCCCGTAGTACCATTTGATATCTTTGTACCATTATAATATGTGTAAAGGCTTCCACCACTTCTAACCCAAGCTATATGATGCCATTGATTTTGAGATAATGCAAAATCAGATGATACATATTGTGTAGCATTAATCATAATCCTACTTCTTACATTGGCTGTACTACCACCAGCAGAGAAACCTAATGCAGCTTCTATATCATATGAACCTGTACTAGCTCTTAGAGCAACTTTCCAAAATGGTGGTTTATTAAATGTTTCATCTAAGTACACCCATCCTTCAATAACAAAATCAGAACTAAAGAATGGAAGTTCAGATGCAGCAGCTGCTCCCCAACTACCAGCATCCTTTGTATATACTGATGTAGTGTAATCTTCAGATGAGAAATTAGTCTCAGAACTTGCAAAGAACTCACTAGCTGAACCTGTTGGATTAGCTGTAATATTAGTACCACTTCCTTTTATATCAGCATGTACATCATCATAATAATTACTCATACCTAAGTAAGAGAATTGTGTACCTGGTATAGCTAATCTTAATGAACCACTATATGGGTCATATCTATAATACGAAACAGGACCAATTGGTGCTTCCTCTGCAATTTGTGAATAAAATCCGAATGGCTTAAATAACATATATCTTAAATAAATTTATTAGCTGATACGATAAACACATTTGTACCATCTAATGATGTTACCGTTAGAATATCTCTACCTCCAGCATCCGATGGTGTATATTCTGAACCTGAAGGTTGTAGAATATTAGCTCCAAAGTCTACAACAGGCGTACCAGCAGTTGTTAATTCTACTTGCGCTGTTATACCAGCAGATACGTTAGTAAACTCTAAATGTTGAGTATCAGTAAGAGATGATGTAAAGAACGAGCCATCATTTAAATTAAACGATGCCGTAGAAGATGCTGGAGTTACACTCACTACATTTCCACTTACTTTACCTGTTACTTCTAACGAACCACTAATTACAGCTGAACCAGTATAAGGGAACTCTGATGTTACAGTTGAACCACTAATGATGTATAGAGTGTTAGCATCTACCGAACCTAAACCATCGTACTCAGCTTGTGTTAGAGTAACGATATGGTCAATCTCAGGTACTGCTGTAAATGTATCAGTAATGTTATCTACAACTGAACCACTAAATCCACCTTCACTTCTACTAATAGAACCAGTTACACCTAATGAACCTGTGATTTGTGCACTACCACTATAAGGGAAATCTGATGCTACAAACGATGATGTTGCTACTGCTTGTGCTACTCCATCTGAATTACCAACCCATACATTACCTTCTGCTATATTAGGTACATCGTTACTTCTACCAGCACCTAATACAATAACTTCTCCATCAGTTGCATCTATCTTAGCTGCAATACCAATGTTTTGTACTAATGAAGAGCCTGTTGGACGAGTTGCTGTAAGTCCGCCTGTTCCATTTACATATACGTTATCTCCTGCTACTAAACCAGTTGTATGAAATCCAAGCAATCTACCTGTAAGGATTACCGCACCGTTAGCGTTAGGATTAATATCAGTTTGTGCAATACCAATTGCTGGCATTAGATTCGGGTCATCGTAAGATGCCGTTACTATGTTTACATTTTCACCCGTAACTCCAGTAGAATGTACTGCAGTTCCTTTAAGGATTGTATCACCACTAACGTTCTTAGCTCCAACAAATATCTCAGTTGTGTTATCTGCATGGTCTGCTCTAATAGCATGTGATGAAGATATAGCGTTGTTTGCCCAACTAGCAGTAAGGAATGCTTCTGAATCAGAGTATATACTACCCGTTACTTCTAATGCTCCACTAATGATAGCTGAACCAGTGAATGGGAATGCATCAGCTCCATCTACACCTGATGTACCAGCCGTACCATTTGTACCATTAATACCAGATGTACCATCAGCTCCGCTTGTTCCTGCTGTTCCGTTAGTACCATCGATTCCGCTCGTACCATTTACTCCTGATGTGCCATTTGCTCCATCTACTCCACTAGTACCATTGATACCACTTGTTCCGTCAACACCGCTTGTACCATCAATTCCACTTGTACCACTTAATCCAGATGTACCAGCTGTACCATTAGTACCATCTATTGCTGAAGTACCTGAAGTTCCATCTACACCTGAAGTTCCACTATTACCAGAAGAACCCGATGTTCCATCAATACCTGATGTACCATCAGCGCCTGAAGTACCAGCAGTACCATTTGTACCATTGATGCCGCTTGTTCCGTCTACACCACTTGTACCACTAACACCTGATGTTCCTGAAGAACCATCTCCACCACTAGCACCATCTAAGTTAACTGTCCAAGAAGTATATGTTCCACTACCTTCAGTTCTTGTTGGTGCTTGGAATACTAATGAGCCATTACCACTATTGTAAGATGTTACCTCACATTCTTGGAAGTTAGATGTATCAAATACAATGATTATAGATTGTGCTGGAGAATATGCTAATCCAGTACCTACTGTTATTGTTCCACTATTACCTAATGTAAAGGATGTTGTTGATGTTGTTCTATATAAATCACCATCAGCTCCAGAAGTACCTGATGTACCATTTACGCCCGATGTACCATCTGCTCCATCAACTCCTGATGTGCCTGCAGTACCATTTGTTCCATCTTCTCCACTTGTTCCTGCGGTTCCGTTTGTTCCGTTGATACCAGATGAACCCGAAGTACCATCTACACCACTCGTTCCACTATTACCACTGCTTCCGCTAGTTCCATCTACTCCCGATGTTCCATCGGCACCACTTGTTCCTGCAGTACCATTCGTTCCGTTAACGCCTGATGTTCCTGCTGTTCCATTTGTTCCATCTTCTCCAGAAGTACCATCTACACCTGAAGTACCATTAACTCCACTCGTTCCAGAAGAACCAGATGAACCACTTGTGCCATCTACTCCGCTTGTTCCATCTTCTCCACTTGTTCCGCTTGAACCAGAAGTACCATTAACTCCACTAGTTCCATTAACTCCACTAGTTCCATTAACTCCACTTGTACCATCTGCTCCACTTGTACCTCCAGTACCATTAGTACCATCAGCTCCATCAACACCAGATGTACCCGATGAACCAGCAGAACCTGTTGTACCTGTTGCTCCGCTCGTTCCTGATGTACCTGATGTACCAGCTGGTCCTGCGATTGTTGGTATAATGATGTTTGCCGTTCCGTTATCAATTGCAGCAGTTACTCCACTACCACTAAAATTTAGAGTTGTAGCTACACCTTGAGATACATCATCATCTTCGATTACTACACCACTACCACTTACAACCAATGCATCTATTTGATTTTGTAAAGAGTTGTCTGTTGAAGCAAAGGAAGCTGAATCAGCTGTGGTAGCAATACTATCAATCATATCATCATTAAACCCTCTGAGTTTATCAGGGGTAATGAAGTTTGTGTTGTTGTTAGGAAAGTTAGTATCGTTAACTAACCTTAATTGGTCTTTAGTTTTTTCAGCCATTATTAATTCTTTTATTATATATCAAATCCATCTGAGAATCCTGAGGAAAATGCTCCTCTTACCTGTCCGCCAGGTACTTGAGTTTGTCCAATACCTTGATTTTGTAATGCACCTTCTTCACAACATTTTGTTGAGTATGTATTTTTGCCAACACACAAACAACCTCTTCTTGAATTTCTTGGAATAGCTCTACCTCTAGTAGGTCCAATATATATTCCACTCATTTTATCGGGTCTATATCTCATATGAACAAATAAGTTTTCTTATTTAACAAACAACTTATCAAATGTATTTTACTCATCTATTTGTATTTCTTCATCATTTCTTTTTGTAACATATTATCTAATGTACTTCTATCAGCTTCATAGGCTAAGAATAATAAACATTTTTCTAAAGGTAAGCCTAATACATTATCGTAGTTTAAGATGTTTCCTCCACTAAGCTGGTGAATCGTTGAGTATCCAACCCATTTTTTGTTAAAGTTGTATTTAAGTTGTGAACCTCCTTCAGCAACTCCTTCTTCAAAGAGTTCCGGGTAGAATTCAACAAGTCCGTTGAGATATTCAGAAAAAAAAACATGGCTCCGAAGTGAACATCCATTGTAACATCTAAGAACTTCTCCTTATCTAGCTTACCATCATAGGTATTAATCTCATAGAGAGCGCCTACTTCACTTTTAATAGGTCTATATAGTATAGACATCATCTCAGCCCAATTCTCATCTATCTTTACTTCTTTGTATTTCATTAAATCTAAATAAGCTCCATACTCCATCTCTCCCAAATTAGGTTCAAATCCATATTTCTTATTATCGATTTTTATTTTTCTTTTTAGAGGAGCATCTTTAATTGCCATTAGCTTATACAACTTCTCTCTTATATCCGTATATATAGATATATCTAATTTATTGATGTGATGAGGTTGTACATCGCATAAGTGATACAATAGAGCTGCATCAATAGCTTCTGGTGTATCTTTATACGTTTCCATATCTTTGATTAAGTCTAAATACTTTCTCAAAGGTACAGCGCTCCAATTCAAAGGAACTTTAATTTCTAAATCAATCTTATTGCTCATCAAATGGTGTTTTAATTATTGTTTGTGTTACATTGTTTAAATGATGTTGAGCTACTGCTCTACCTTGTCTTGCTGAGGTTAGTTGTCCTTGTAGTTGAAGTATATAGCCTTTTAAATTTTTATTCTCTTCGTTAAGAAAGTTAGCCCACTTAGCTAAATCAACTATTTGCTGTTCAGTTAAATCAGAGGCTTTCATTTCCTTCATCTCATTTTCTTTTCCGTTTATTGTAGCCATATTATCTTATTGAGATTGTGTAAGAGCCATAGTTCTTACGCTTGTTACTTAGTTTAAATGTAGATATGTAACGGCATGCATCAATTGCGTGATTGTTTGTATCTACTGGTTGGTTAAGGAATTCTTCATTTTTATCTTTCTTAAAGGTATAAGAATAAAACTCATCTATTACACTTTGTGATTTCTTTGTAATGAATATTTTATATTGCTTCATTGTATCAATACCAGCTAATATACTATCAGGTCCTTTTACCGCAGGTTTAATGTTAATTCCATTTCTAAAGATTTCTTCGATTAACCTTGGGTCAGATGAGTCTGCTATTACTTCTTTTTTACCCCATTGATTATAAGCGGCTTTAATGAAGTTTGCTATTTGATTGGATAGTAAGTTCTTCATATATACAATCTCATCAAATAGAATGCCATCTGGAGTTTTCCAAAGTGCAACTAAAGCAGTTGGGTCATTGGTATAACCAAAGTCAATCCCATATCCCATTAGCTCTGATTCTTCAGGTATCATATCAACAACTTCTACGTTATCAAAGATTAATCCTTCTACTACTCCTTCTAGCCCTAATCCATAAACTTTCCAATAAGTTGGTGAGGTAGTTTGTAATCGCTCTATCTCTTTTACTAATGTATCATCTAAAAATGGATTATCCTTATAGGTAGTTACATACCTTGTAGCTTCTGGATGTGTTATTACTTGTGTAAATATCCAATGGTTAGTAGGGAATGATGGGTTGTATGCTAATATAATTTTATCGGTTGTACGAATGGATAGCTGAAAATAGTCCTCATAATTAAGTTCATTTGCCTCATCAATAAAAAGGTAATTTCTTTTTGTACCTTTTCTTCTTTCCGAATCTTGTACGGATAAGAATTCAATTGAGCTTCCATTATCAAATGTGTATGAGTTTTCACTAGCATACCAATTATCCTCATTCCATATATCCCAACCTTTTAAAATGTTTTTAAAGTCTCTAAGAGCAGATATTCTTAAAGAGGGGAAAGACTTCCTTACAATAGAGATAGCGATACTATCCTCTTCTATTGCCTTTGTAATCAGATATTGAATAGCAGAGTAACTCTTACCACTACGAGTACCACCTTGTAGTATAGCTATCCTATCATCATTAAGAAGGTCTAAGAATGTTTTAGAAGTTTGTATCTTCAATTCCATATAAGGATTCGTATCGTTTGTTAATTAGCTCATCTACGTTTACTTTTAATTGGGGATTAAAATCAAATAAATCTTTCCATTGTCCTTTTAGTAATTCAAAATCCCAAACAGTAGGAACAGTATGATTGTTTGCTATCTTACCAATAACTCTATCAGAGTAATATGCATCGATTAGTTTAAACAAAAAGTCTGCTGAATGATGTACTAAGTTAATACAATCCGTACCTTGATTCTCTGGCGTATTTTGTATGTGTACTGTATAACCTTCAAACTCATTCTCATATCTTGGCCATGTAACGATAAAGGGTTCTAAGCCATCTTTTTCAAATTCTTTAATAGAAGCTTTCATATCTTCTACTTTGTGTCCAAATACAACGCCTAATGGGTTAGTTGCTATTGGCTCTTCTTTATTTATTTTTGTTTTCTTCATTTTTATTATTTTTAATTTCAACAGTTATTTTTTCTATTTTGTTATTCACTTCACCCTCTACCTTCATATCAACAGCCTTTAACTTAGGAACTACAAATTCTAATAGCTTGATGTATAACCTAGCTGCTTCTGCTGGATTCTCTTTACGGATTTTCTCTATATCCTCATTAATATTGTTTAATCCTTTATCCGCTACTCTTGCTAATGTAAGCTTAGCCATCTCAGTAGAACGATTCATTCTACCTTTAGGGCGTCCCTGTCCTAGCTTGTTTCCTTTTTGAAATGGCATATTGTGTTATTTTATGTTATTTTAACAACCTAATAGAGTTTTATATTTACTTATAACCTTCTTCTTTGAATTTCCAAATTGAACCATAAGCAGAATCCTTTTGTGACATTACTCTTCCTTGTGCTTGTTTTGCAACATGTGATGCTGCTGTTGGATTTCTACCTGTTTCTTTAGCCCATTCTTTTGCAGATTTCCATTCTCTGATAAAGTTACCTTTTAAATCGTATTCCAACAACTCTCTATTTTGGTAAGGTTTATATGTTATTTCTCCGTTGTTTTGTTTCTTTTTATACTCCTTATGTGCAGGATGGACTTTTCTAAGATAGTATGCCATCTTTCTCCATAGTATTTCTTTCCAAGTTTTACTTGATAATCTACATCAGAAGTAATTTCATCAAGCTTTGTTTTGTTTTGAAGTTTAATCCAATCCAATTCGGTTTGAGTTAGTTTATTTACTGCTCTCCTTTTGTAAACCTTTTTTTTCATAAAACTCTTTTTTGCTTATCATTCTAAACGTATATCCGCCAGTTGATTTTATCCTTCCACTAAAAAATGCAGATATAGATGGTTTTTTTAAATTAAGAGCCTTAGCTGCATCTTGTTTAGCTCTCCAAACTCCTACGAATTCACCATCCTTTGTTGTTACTTCTATTGGATGTACTTTACCATCATCAATAGCTTTATCAGAATTAATCCAATGTTTAATGTTATCTCTATGTGGTAACCATTCTAAATTACTTACATGGTTGTTTGTTTTATTACCATCTATATGATTGACTGTAAACTTATCATCTTCCGGCAATCCTAACCAAGCTTCTGCTACACATCTATGTATTAGCCATCTACCTGCTTTCAAATATTTATTATTATTCACTGTATATTTGGCTTCCTTACCTTCTCTGAAATACTCTACTTGGGTATTTCGTTTAGGAGAAAAGAAGCTTATTTTTCTTGGAGGATAAAACACTCTACCATCTTTCGTTACTAAATACTCTTTATCATCTCTGTATATCGGTTTTGTTTCCATATGTTATCTATTTTTTTGTGAATTCAAATAATGCTTTTCTCCTGCATAAATTATCTTCCATCCCTCTCCGTATTCTTTCTTAGCTGCTCTTTCAACTTTTTTAGGATTGGTTAAAAGCTCTTCTAGCTTTTTTGAATTTTGTTTTTTAATTGCTTTTAAATTTATTTTTTCTTTCATTTGATTATAGTTTAACTAATATAGTTACTAATATACGAAAAATATTTAATAATTCCAAATTATTCTTCGTTATTTTTATCAAACGGATTGTCCAACTTATCTCTTAGCTTTTCTTTTACCTTCCTTACATTTAGAAATGCAGTTGATTTAGATATCTTAATTTGTTTTGCTAACTCTTCAAAGGTTGTATCAGAAAACCAGTAAAGTTCTGCTAACATAGCTGCACTCCATCCTTTCTGCTTTTTCATTTCACCTAATTCTTTTACAACTTCTGAATATGAGTGTTGTAATTTTAAATCATATTCTAAATCATATGGAGTTTCTGGCTTTTCATAATCATCTGCAATAGGAGATGAACGATTCTCAACTTTAATTAAATTATAAAAACGAGATACTATAAATGCTCTACAATATTGAAGATTGTATGAGTCTTGAAAATAAAGAGCTTCATCATTTCTTTCCGCTAAGTAGATGTATAGTTCTTGAATTAAATCTTCAGTTGTTTCTTTTGATTTAGAAACTTTAAAGCCACAGCTAAAAAGCCATTTGTAATGTTTCCTATGTAGAACTTCTAATCTTTTAGTTGTTTCTTTTAGCATTTACAAAATCTCTAAGTTCTTTAACTGCAGCTGCCCATAATCCTGCTGAGGATTTACAACTACATGGTTGAGGTGACTTCTTTTCTCTAAGTTTACTTACACTATTCCAAATGTAAGTCATCTTATTATCAGGCAGAAAAGTTCCAATAGAACCTATTTCTTTTGTTAATTTTTTATATTCTTCTTCTGTGAATGGTTTCATAATTCTATTCCTTGTTTACAACCAAAAAATTCATTGATTTTACGTTGTCTTTCTGAGCAACCACAATCTTCAAATCCCAATGAGTTAGCTATCTTAGTTGCTATTTTTTTACCGAAACCAATGGTGGTATAATGTATTATTCTTTCTATCAAGTCTCCGATACACATATAAATATATTTTTTATTAATTTTTAAAATTTCAAAGGAGCGTTCCAATTACTCTGCATAACCATACCTAAGTACTGATTCTGAAAATGCTTTTCTGAATAATCCCAATCTTCTTTATACATTTTATATTGTTCTTTATAATGCATACAAGCAAACAAAGGTGCACAAGGATAAAAATTAGCTCCACTTGCTATAGCGGCTTCACCATACCATTTTAATTCATTAAAGTGTTTCTTAAATACATTAGTTATTCCATGCGTTTCATTTAACCATTTCCAAACTTTAGTATCCCATATAAATGGAGCAGGTCCATAATGTTGAACTTTACCACCAGTACCTAAATGCTCTTTAATACTAAGGTATTCACGTTCATAGCTCTCGCGTGCATCAAAATTGAATTTATAAGAGTACCTATCCCACCAATTAAAAAAGATTTCATTAGAATGCATAACCATATAAGGTACATCTTCACTAGCCATAAAATCTTTTAAATAAAAATCTTTAAAAAAATAAGAATCTGAATCTAAAGAAAGATAGTATTCTGCAATCTCAGTTAAATAAAATGCAGCCTTAGCCAGTTGTTGCCCGTGCCATCCTTCGTTAAAGGTACAATAGCTTTCATCTGCGATTACTTCTGTGAAATGTGGTACTTCTCTTTCAAATAAGTCTACATCCTTCTCAGGGACTGAAATATAAAAAGGTAAGTTATCCTTGTTATGTTCTTTAATAGTTTCAGAAAGTAGTTTGACTCTTTCTAAATCTCCTTCGTAACTTTTGCAATATAATACAAATTTTTCCATATTTTATTTTTTAGGTAAAGCCTTAAATGTAGCAATAATTTCTTCTTTAGCTACATCTATTTCTTGCTTCATTAATTTTTTTTCTAATTGCGTTCTTAATGCATTCTGAATCCAAGCATCTTTTAGATAAGGGTCATCTTTAAAG
>BCSF01000655.1_pt1 | contig 12796 bp, 14 predicted proteins | sample 1016431 | NCBI WGS metagenome assembly BCSF01 (sample SAMD00045685;SAMD00045686;SAMD00045687;SAMD00045688;SAMD00045689;SAMD00045690;SAMD00045691;SAMD00045692;SAMD00045684;SAMD00045690;SAMD00045691;SAMD00045692;SAMD00045684;SAMD00045685;SAMD00045686;SAMD00045687;SAMD00045688;SAMD00045689, study...
CTATGAGATTAAATGCTGGATCACAGAATGGTACATCACAAGGTAAGACCAAAAGAATATATGATATAACAGTTAGAATGTTTGAAACAATAGGTGTAGAAGTAGGACCTGATCTTTCAAACATGGAGAGAATACCATTTAGAAGTTCTGCTGATTTAATGGATGAAGGTATACCACCATTTACAGGAGACAAAGAGGTAGAGTTTAGAGGAAACTATGAAACAGATGGTTTTATCTTTGTTAGACAAACTCAACCTTTACCTTTTACAATTTTATCGTTATACCCAAGATTAACTACAAATGATGGATAATATGTTATATATAGTACCTTACACAGCAGAACATGGAAGATTTATATTATCGTGTCAAATGAATCATAAACTTATGGATAAGGATGCACAGTTTGATGGAGATGCTATGAACCTGGTACAAGAACATTTAGCTTTTACAGGACTTGTAAATAACAAACCTATCTTTGCTGCTGGTATGAAAATGATTTGGGGTCAGGTAGCAGAAGGTTGGGTGATTGCAACACAAGATGTTTGGCAACATCCTATTGCAGTTGCTAAAGCAATCAAGAAAGATTTTGCCAAGGTTGCAAGAAAGTATAATATTAAAAGAGTTCAAACTGCTGTAAGATCAGACTTTGATAAAGGTATAAGATTTGCAAAGTGGTTAGGATTAGAGAACGAGGGATTAATGAAACACTATGGGTTTGATGGTTCAGACCAATACAGATATGCGAGGATATTTTAATGGGATGGGTAACAGCAGTAGCATCAATAGCCGCAGCACAACAAGCAGGTGCAGTTGGTAAATACAATCAAGCTGTTCAAGAAAGAAATGCAGTAGTTGCAGAGCAAGAAAAAGAAAGATTAGAACAACAACTAGAGTTTGATCTTGCAAGATTTGATGATCAATTTAGAAGATTACAAGGTGAAACTAAAACTAGAATTGTAAAATCTGGTGCAGAATTATCTGGATCAGGATTAAGAATATTAAGATCAAATTCTGAACAAGCAGAAATAGAAAAAAATGTTATGGATTATAATTCTAAAGTTGCACAATCAAGAAAATTAGAAGAAGCAAACTTTGCTCGTATGTCAGGCAATCTAGCAAGAATGGAAGCAAGACAAGCACAGTTTGGGTATTATGCTCAAGCAGGTCAAAGTTTATTAACAATGTCTAAAGGAGCTTAATAATGCCAAAGATTCCTACATTTACAGCTAAAGCTACTCCTACAACAGAAGTTGCATCTATTAAAACTGGTTTAAAACTATCACCTACTGCCACACCTGCTGCTAGTTTATTACCTGCGGCTAAAGCTATAGATGAATATTATATTAAGCAAAGAGATAACAATGAAAAATTAGAAGCAAAGAAAAAATTTTATGAGATGAAAATTGAATCTGATAAAATTATAAAACAAGAAGAAAATAATCCAGATGAATTTTCTTCTGTAAATACATACAATCAACAATTTGGTCAATATTCAAAACAAGAATTATCACAAATAAAAAATAAAAGAGTAAAACAAAAACTACAATTATTATTAGATTCTGATCAAGCTGAAAGTGTTTACAAAGTAAAATCAAATTCATTTAAAGCATTTGAATCTCAAAATTTATCTATTTATAATACAGAGCAAAATACATTAGCTACTGAATATTCTTTAGCTGATAATGCAGAAATAAAAAAAATTAAAAAACAAAGTAGAATAGACTCTGCTACTGAATTTGCAAATATGCACAACATGGGTAAATCATGGCTAGATAAAGAAGTACAAACTATTAATACTGATAGTGCTATATTTGATGCTGATGTTGCTATTGCAAATAAAAAATATAATGAAGCAAAAGAAATATTATTAAGTGCTAAAAATGTAGATGCTGAAGAAATACAAAAAAGAATTATAACAATAGAAAAAGAAGGTGTTGAATACAGAGCAACAAGTTATGGAGTAGGTCAAATACTAGAAGGAAAAAATCCATTAATAGGACCACCAATTAAAAACACTACAGATAAAAAAATATTAGAAGGAACAGATAATTATTTATTTTCTGTAGCAGAAAAAAATGAATTAAACGAAGAACAAACATTTGCTTTTGTAGATGATAAGTTTTCTAAAACAGGATTATTATCTCCATCTTATCAAGAATTAATTGACTCTGGTTTTACTGCTGGATCATCTACAACATTTGACAATCTTGCTGACATTCCACCTGTACTAATTAGTGCAATTAAAACAGCAGAAATTGCAGATAAAATGGGTAGATTAAATGTTTATACAACAGATGAACAAGAAACATTTTTTAAAAATGTAATTGTTTCTAAACAAATTTTAGGAATGAATGATTTTCAAGCAATAAAAAATGCAAGAGATTTTCAACTTAATTATGATAGAGCTGTTATTAAAGGTGCAACTAAACAAAGAAATAGAACTTTTACATTAATAGAAACTAAATTTAAAGAAACAAAAGCAACTAATATTGGTGAAGTTAAAGGTTATGCTAATAAACTTTTTAATATGTATGTAGCAAGTAATATAGATCCAGTTAAAGCACAAAATTTAGTAGTAGATGATTTAGAAAAAAATTTACAAATAGTAGATGACTATGCTTACATGAAAAGAGATATAGATGCGTTTAAATCTATTGGTGGTTTAGATATGGTCAAGCCAGTTAAAGAATATATTATAGAAAATAAAATGGTAGATGAAGATTCTAAACAATTTTTTTTAAGATATAATGGTGGTGGTATATTTGAAATAAGAAGAAAATTAGATTTAGCTCCAGTATTTGATAAAGATAATCAACCTATGATTTTTTATAATCAAGATTTATATTTAATTAATCAAGAGAGAGAAACAGCAGCTAGAGATATTATTAAAAAAGAAACTATAGAATTACAAGAAAGAAAAATTAAAGCTAAAGAAGAATTTGAAACAAGTGGTTTTGATATAACAGGAACTTAATATGGCAGAAGGTACAAATTTAGATTTAATATTAAGTACTGATTATGTTAGTATTGATGATGAAAAAATTTTAAAAGAAAAAGAAGAGTCAGAAAAAATTACATTAGGTGAAGGTATTAAACTTGCTTACGAACAAGAACAAATATTACCTTCAATATTAAAATCATATTCAAGACCAGAACTAGAACCTAACTATGATTTTAGATTAGATGATGAAACCTTTGATGAATTAAGTAAAGATATTGATCCACAATATTGGGATGAATTTTCTAATGCCACTTCACTAGGTCAAGCATATCAAATAAAACAAAGAATATTAGATTCACAAGAAGCAAATGAAAAATTAAAAACATTAGGATTTACAGGTACAGCATTAAGAGTAGGTGCTGCTGTATTAGACCCTGTTGCTTTAGTTGCAGACGCAGTAACATTTGGTATTGCTAGACCTTTTATTTATGCAAACAAAGCTGCTAGATTTTCTAAATATATTAGAGGTGGATTGGTAGGTGCAGGTCAAGCATCTTTAATTACAGCACCTGTTATTATGAATGATCCTACAAGAGATATAGAAGAGATAGCTTATGCTGCCGCTATGGGTGGTGCAATTACTTCTGGCTTGACTAGATTTTTAGGACCAAAACATCCAGACATAAATGCTTTTGATGCTAAAGCTAGGGAGTTTGGAACTGCAATGGAAAAACAAACTTTAAAACAAGAAGGTTTTAAAATTACAGAAAGCGGAGAAAAATATTTTGGTAAAGATAAATTACCTAACATTAATGAAAATGTAGATGAGGTTGATGAACTATTAAAAGGTCAGGCAAATGTAAAAGGTACATCTAAAAATATTTATTCTAAACAAGAAAAAGAAATGATTAATGATATTAAAGAAGGTGTAGATGCAGATGATTTACTTGATAATTTTTTTGATAGAATAGATGTTACACCTAATGTTGGTTTTGCAAAAGGAAGATTTGATAAGTCATCTGTATTAAGAAGATCAGATAATCCTTATATGAGATCAGCTTCAGAAAAATTATTAGAAGATACAGTTGGTAATAAAGATTTTTCAAGATCAATATTAACAGCAGACATACAAAAAAGTAATTATGCTGGAACTAGAATGACATCTTTTTATAAAGAGTATGAACCTGCGTTTGCTCAATACTTAACAGATATTGGTAAGACAACTAAATTTAAAAGTTATAATCTAAATGATCGTATGCAATTTTCTAATTTAGTGTCAAGAGCTGTTAGAGGAGAAGTTTTAGATATACCTGCTGTTACTAAAGGAGCAGAAGCTGTTAAAAAAACATTTAAAAGAATGTTAGATGATTTAAAAAAAGATGGTGTTGAAGGAGCTGCGGACATATTAGATAACCCAAATTACTTTCCTAGACATTGGTCTATATCTAGGATGCAAGATGTACAAGAAAGAATTGGCGAAGATAAGTTAATTGGTTTTTTAAAAAATTCTTTAGTTAAAGGATCAGATAATTTATCTGATGCAGATGGTTTAAAACTTGCTGGTCATATTTATCGTATGATTAAAACATCAAAATTTAGTGATGGATTTTCTGTAGACAGAATTTTAAAAACTACAGATGAAGATGAACTTCGTAATTTAATTACTGACTATACTGAACTATCTGAAAAAGAAATAAGTGATTTAGTTAAAGTATTATTAAAACCAACTAAACCTAAAGTTCCTGCTAGACTTTCAAGAAGAGCATCTTTTGATGAAACACACGAAGAGTTAGTAGATAATGTTGCTATAAAGTTTAGTGATTTATTAGATAATAATACTGAAGGTGTAGTAGGTGCATACATAAATCAAATGTCAGGTCATGTAGCTTTTGCTAGAACTGGAATTAAATCTAAACAAGACTATCAAAAAATTTTAAATGAAATTAGAAAAGGTTATGAATTACCAGAAGTTGCTAAAAAATATAAAACTAGAACTGGACAAATAAGAAAAAATTTTGAACTAGCAACACTAGAAACTATTTATAAAAATATTATTGGTATACCTACTGAAGCAAACATTAAAGGAGGTACAGCAACAATTTTAAGAAATTTAAGAAAATATAATTATGCCAATGTATTTAACCAAGTAGGTTTTGCTCAAATACCAGAGATGGGTAATATTATAGGAACTGCTGGAGTTAGATCATTTATTAAATATATACCAGAGTTTAAAAGTATTTTAACTAGAGCTAAAGATGGTAAATTATCTAATGAGTTTTTAGATGAAATAGAAACATTAGTCAGTGGTACAGGTTCAAATAGATTAGTAGATAGTGTTATTAATAGATCAGATGACTTTGCTGGAATGACAAGTAAAGTTGGTAAGATAGAAAAAACTTTAGATGTTGCTACAAGAATAACATCTGACTTTTCTGGTTTTCATGCAGTAGATACTTTATCAAGAAGATTAGCAGCAATTACTTCCTTTGACAAACTTGCTAGACACGCAACAGGAAAATTAAAATTAAGTCCTGCTGATATAAAAAGATATAGAAATATAGGTTTTTCTGATGAAGAATTACAAGCAGTATTTAGAAATATAAAACAAAATTCTTCATTTGTAGAAGGTGGTTTGACAGGTAGAAAAATTAGAAGATTAAATGTAGATGATTGGGATGATCAAGATTTAGTTAATAAAATGTCTTTGTATATGAACAGACATTTAAGAAGAGTTATTCAAGAAAATAATTATGGTGAAATGATGGCTATGGGAGCTGATGGTTCTTTAGGTAAAACATTATTTCAATTTAGAAACTTTGTAACTACAGCATATTCAAAACAATTACTTCATGGTTTACACATGAGAGATTTTACATTCTTTAGTTCATTTATGACATCTACTATGTTGGCAGGATTGGTTTATGTTGGTCAGCAATATGCACAAGCTGTTGGTAAAACTGGAGAAGAAAGAGATGATTTTTTAGAAAGAAGATTATCACCAGAAGCAATAGGTGGTGCAACTTTTCAAAGAAATACTTACTCAACATTATTACCAGCTTTTATAGATACAGGAGCATATCTGTCTGGTGTTGATCCATTTTTAAATTATAGATCATCTGGATTAGAAACTAATATATGGACAGGTAATCCAACTATATCATTAATAGAAAAAACTACTGGTGCTATAAGATCAACAGGAAAAGCTATAATTGATGATGAGTATGATTTTAGTAAAAGAGATGCGTATAAATGGTTGCGTATTGCACCATATCAGAATATGCTAGGTATTCGTAATGTTTTACAGTATATGATAGATGATTCTGATTTACCAAGTACATCTAAATAATATGGACAAAGGATAGATAATTTAATATAGAGAAAGTAATATGACAGTATCTTCAACTACAGTAAAAAATTCCTACTCTGGTAATTCAAGCACAACAGTATTTGCTTATACCTTCAAGATTTTTGCAGACACAGATTTACAAGTAATTATCAGATCCTCTACAGGAACTGAAACAACCAAAACTCTAACCACGCACTACACAGTATCTGGTGCTGGAGATGCGTCAGGTGGTAATGTTACATTTACATCTGGGAATACTCCTGCAACTGGTGAAACAGTTGTTATTAGAAGAGGTGTTCCGCAAACTCAAGCGATAGATTATATCGCTAATGATCCATTCCCTGCGGAATCTCATGAAGAGGGTTTGGATCGTGCAACTATGACTATTCAACAGATGCAAGAGGAATTAGATAGATCGTTTAAAGTTTCAAGAACCAACTCAATTACAACACCAGAATTTACAGAAGATGCTGCAACAAGAGCATCTAAAACTTTAGGATTTGATAGTACAGGTAATGTATTAACAACAGTTGCAGACTTTCTACCTGCTGGTGGAGATAGTGCAATGTTCCAATATTCAACAACAACAACAGATGCTGATCCTGGAGCAGGAAAATTTAGATTAAACAATGCAACAATATCTAGTGCATCTGAAATGTACATAGATGATTTAGAATTTAATGGTACAGATGTTTCGGCATGGGTACAATCATGGGATGACGTTTCTGGTAACGATACTAACAGAGGAAGAATAAGAATATCAAAAGCAAATACATTAGATACTTGGATGGTATTTAAAGTTACAGGTGCAATCACAGATGCTAGTGGCTATACAAAAGTTTCTTTAGTTTACATTGATACTGCTGGTACTTTTGCTAATGATGATAAAGTATTTATTTCATTTACAGCTTCTGGAGAAGATGGTGCAATACCAGGATATTTTTATAAGTTTGACACAGGTACATCTGATACAGATCCTGGTGCTGGAGAGATAGCATTTAACAATGGTACATACGCATCTGCTACAGCAATTTATATAGATGATGCTGATTCTAATGGAGTAACTGTATCTACAGATATTTTAACTTGGGATGATTCTACATCTACTATTAGAGGTAACTTAATGATCTACGATATTAACGATAGATCAACTTATGCAAGATTTAATATAACTGGTGCTTCTACAGATGCTTCTGGTTATGTAAAATTAGCAGTTACTCATGTAGCAAGTAACAACACATTTAGTGCTGCTGACGAACTATCAGTACATTTTTCAAGGTCTGGTAATAAAGGCGACACAGGTTCAACAGGTGCTACAGGATCAACTGGTTCTACAGGTGCTACTGGAGCTGCTGGTACAAACTCACAACTTGCAATGACATTTAGCAACTCAACTTCTGATGCTGATCCAGGTGCAGGTAAGATTGCTTTTAACAATGGTACACTATCAAGTGTTTCAATTTTATATGTAGATGATGCAGATGATGCTAGTGCAGACATATCTTCATTTGTACAATCTTGGGATGATGTAACAAACACTACTGCTAGAGGTATTGTAACTGTAACTAAAGAAGGTACACCATCTACTTATGCTTTATTCAAAGTATCTGGTGCTGTTACAGACGCATCAGGATATACAAAAGTTCCAGTAACTCATGTAGTATCAAGCGGTACATTCTCTAACGCAGATGGTGTTGGAGTACACTTTAGTTATTCTGGAGCAGATGGTTCAGATGGAGACATGACTAGCTTTACATTAGCTGGTTCTAGTGGCTCTAGTCAAACTATCACCAATGGTAATACAGTAACAATAGCAGCAGGGTCAGGGATTACGACTACTGGTGGTGCAACAGATACAGTAACGATAGCTGTAACTGATGATCCAACAGCACTTGCAATCGCACTCGGCTAGTATATAAGGAGAAAATAGGAGATATAAATGGCAAATACTTTCAAGGCAATCAACTTCGCAGCAGAACCAGCTTCGGCAGGTACACCTTATGTTATGTATACAGCAGCAGGGAGTACAACTACTGTAGTTCTTGGCTTGATACTTGCTAACATACATACAACTGCGGTAACAGCAGAAGTAGAATTAGTTTCTACAACATCAAATAGAGGTGGTGCTAACAATGTAGCGAATGGTACATCAATGTTAGTTAAAGATGTGAGCATCCCTAGCGGATCTTCACTTGAGATTTTATCTGGCTCTAAAGTTATTTTAGAAGCTGGAGACAAAATACAAATTGATTGTTCTGTCGCTGATAAACTTTCAGGCACATTATCAGTAATGGAAATTACATAGGAGTTTTAATTGAGCTATATTGGAAACAAACCAGCTAACAAAGCAATCGTTGCAAGTGATCTTGATCCAGCAGTTATTACTGGTCAAACAGCTTTAGCAGTAGCTCCTGCTGATACAGATGAATTTTTAATTAGTGATGCTGGAGTTTTAAAAAGATTAGATGCTAGTTTAATTGGTGGTGGAAAAATTGGTCAAGTTGTTTCAACTGTTAAAAGCGATACATTTACAAGCGTCTCTACATCTTATGCAGATGTTACTGGAATGTCTGTTGCAATAACTCCAAGTGCAACATCATCTAAAGTTTTAGTTATGGCAACATTAAATGTTGGTAATAATACAAATGATAGATGGAGTGCTTATCAACTTTTAAGAGGAAGCACAGCAATTAGTATTGGAGATGCAAGTGGTTCTAAAACTAGAGCTTCTGCTGGTTCTGTAAGAGTAACAGCAACTGGATCTCAAAATTTAGTTACGAATATGTCTGTAATTTTTCTTGATAGTCCATCTTCAACAGATGAACAAACTTACAAAATTCAAGGTAAAGTTCAAAGTGGTGGTGCAGTTTTAACTTTTAATAGACCAGGAAATGCGACAGATGCAGATTATGTAGTTCATACAGCTTCATCAATAACAGCAATAGAGGTATTGGCATAATGGCAGATTTACATAAAGCAATAAGAACAATACATACTGATGTAGTTTTTATAAATGGAGATACACAAGAAACTATTGTTGCAACAGATAATATGGGAAATGAAATTACTATTGATTGGACACAAGTTAATACTTGGACTGATCCAGAACAATATAAATTTGATAGAGCAAAAGAATATCCATCTATTGTAGATCAATTAGATGATTTATATCATAATGGAATAGATGGTTGGAAAGCTACAATTAAAACAACAAAGGATAAATACCCCAAATGAGTTATATAGGTAGAGAACCCCAAGTAGGAAACTTTCAAGTCTGTGATGCTATATCAGTAGTCAATGGTCAAGCTGCATACACTATGCAAGTAAACTCTGTTAATGTTTCTCCAGAAACTGCTAATCATATGCTAGTATCTTTGAATGGTGTACTACAAGCACCAGGTAGTTCTTATACTGTATCTGGTTCAACAATTACCTTTGCATCAAATTTAGTTACAGGTGATGTTATAAATTTTATTCATATACTAGGATCAGTTCTTGATCTTGGTGTACCATCTGACAATACAGTTTCACTTGCCAAACTAACAGCTACTGGAACTAAATCATCTTCTACTTTTTTAAGAGGAGATAATACTTTTGCAGAAGCTGGTGGAGGTAGTTTAGTTAAACTAGCAAGTACAACTATATCAAGTGGTGTTGCGGCAGTTTCATTTAATAGTACATATGTAAATTCAACTTATGATAATTACAGAATTATTTGTTATGGATTAAGTACAGCTTCAGATAACCAAGATATAGCATTAAGAATGTCAGTAGATAATGGTTCAAACTTTGCAACCCATGTTGGTATGTTTGAATATTCTCAAGTAAATGCTTCAAGCACAGGAAGTGCTGGAGTAGGAAATAGAGCATCAATTCCTTTAGGTTCAGATGAAGAAGCAGATGCAAGTGGTGGTACAAATTTTGTTATAGATTTAATGAATTTAAATAGTACATCTCAATACAAATATGGACATGGTTTAGGAACTGTTGTAAATCAAGGTGGTTCTCCAGATACTTATGGCTACAGAGTGCATGGATATATTGCATCTACTACAGCAGTTAATTTTATTAAAATATTTACAGAAGCTGGTGGCAATCTTGATGCAGGAACAGTAACTTTATATGGATATGAAAAATAATGACTAAAATATATTTAAATAATGAATTGGTTGAACTAACTTCAGAGCAAGAAACAAAAAGATTAGCAGAAGTAGCAGCAGATAAAACAGCTAAAGATGCTAGAATTGCTGCTAAAACTGAAGCAGATAACAAAAAAGCATCTGGCAAACAAAAGTTAAAAGATTTAGGTTTAGATGATGATGAGATAAAAGCATTGATGGGAGCATAACATGGCTCTACTCTTTGCTAACAACAACTCCTTATCAGCAATCACAACTAAACCAAGTGGTTTAAGTGGTAGTGCTATGAACCTTATCTCTACACAAACTGCATCAAGTTCATCTACAATATCTTTTACATCTGGTATTAATAGCACCTATGATGAGTATGTATTTAAGTTTTATAATATTCATCCATCAAATGATAATGTAGAGTTTCAATTTAATATGAGTACAGATAGTGGCAGTAATTATAATGTTACTAAAACTACAACAACTTTTAATGCTCACCATAACGAAAGTGACAGTGCTACTAATCTTTTATATGATACTAATGCTGATATTGCACAAGGAACAGGATTTCAATTATTAGCTGGTGCTTGTGGAGGAGATAACGATCAATGTATTAATGGAACTTTACATTTATTTTCGCCATCATCTACTACGTTTGTTAAACACTTTATATCAAGAGTAGCTGGTTTTCATGAATCTGATTACGCATTTGATTTTTTTACTGCTGGTTATGGTAATACAACAAGTGCGATAGATGCAGTTCAGTTTAAGTTTGATAGTGGCACATTTGATGGAGTAATAAAATTATATGGCATTAGTTAAATACAACAACAATAGCATAAGTGCTGTAACCTCTGCGGCTTCAATACCAAGTGGTGCTATGACACTTATTAAAACTTTAACTGCTAGTTCTAGTTCTACATTGTCATTCGTACATGGAAGTTCAGATGTAGTCTTTGACAACACATATCCAATTTATGTTTTTAAATTTATTAATACACACCCATCTGCGAATGGAAATCAATTTCAATTTAATATGACAACTGATGGAAGTAATTATAATGTGACTAAAACTAGCACAATGTTTTATTCAGTTCATAAAGAAGATGACAGTAATCAAGGTTTAAGCTATGGTGGAAGTTATGATTTGGCACAAAGCACAAACTTTCAAGCATTAACAGATAGTACAAGTAATGATAATGATGGTAGTACATCAGGAGAACTTTTTATTTTTTCTCCATCTAGCACAACTTTCGTCAAACATTTTATGGCTACTACAAATTCTTTATTTTCAGGTGGTACTTACACTTGGCAAGAATTTACTGCTGGTTATGGAAACACTACGTCTGCTGTGACAGGAGTTCAATTTAAGTATAGTTCAGGAAATATAGATGCTGGTACAATAAAACTTTATGGAATTAAGGATAGCTAATGTCAATTATTAAACTAAATAATAATGGAGTAAAGAACGCAACTGCTTTTGGTAGTATTACAGGACTAGGCAGTATGACATTAATTAAAAAGCTAACAGCTTCTAGTTCTGCAACTTTATCTTTTGTTGATGGGTCAAGTGGTGTTGTTTTAGATAATACTTACAAAGAATATTTATTTACATTTAACAACATGCACCCTGATACTGATGGTGTTAGTTTTCAATTTCAAGCAAATGCTGTTGGTGGAAGTGGATTTAATGAAACAATAACAAGTTCATTTTTTAGAGCATATCATGGAGAAGGTGGAGAAGGTGGAGTAGTCGCTTATGAAACAGGCTCTGACCTTGCACAATCTACAAGTTTTCAAAGAATAACTGAAGAATTAATTGGTAGTGATAATGACCAATGTATGAGTGGGTATTTACGTTTGTTTAATCCAAGTTCTACTACTTTTGTCACACATTTTTTAGCTGACACAAATTCTTATCACGCATCAAATTATAGTGTTAGGTCTTTTGTATCTGGATATTTCAATACCCCTTCTGCTATTGATGAAATACAATTTAAAATGCATTCAGGAGATATAGACGCTGGAGATATTTGCCTTTATGGTATTGCTTAACAATTAACAATGGAGTATAAATAATTATGCCAAGACACCACAATATAAATGGGAACATAGTTCCTTTTACAGCAGAAGAAGAAGCAGCTAGAGATGCTGAAGAAGCACAAGCTGTAATAGATGCACAAGCTAGAAAAGAAGCAGAGGATGCCAAGAAAGCTAGAATAGAATCTGCTAAAACTAAACTACAAGATTTGGGTCTAACACTAGACGAAGTTAAAGACGCATTTAATATCTAATGAAATATATTCTGATCTTGTATATGTGCAGTTTAACTACAGGTCAGTGTCCAAACAATACAGTATCAGGTTACCAATTTAATTC
>BCSF01000656.1_pt1 | contig 12753 bp, 19 predicted proteins | sample 1016431 | NCBI WGS metagenome assembly BCSF01 (sample SAMD00045685;SAMD00045686;SAMD00045687;SAMD00045688;SAMD00045689;SAMD00045690;SAMD00045691;SAMD00045692;SAMD00045684;SAMD00045690;SAMD00045691;SAMD00045692;SAMD00045684;SAMD00045685;SAMD00045686;SAMD00045687;SAMD00045688;SAMD00045689, study...
GAAAAAAACAATATTCCATCTAGAGTTGATATGTCAGATCCTTTGATGGGTTTCAAACCGCGACCTTACTTTGAAGAAATTGTTGACAAAAAAGGTGTTGAAAAAATTAAATTGTATTTTCCAAAAACTGGCAGGCTAGAACCTTACGGGACTCAAACCAAGTACAGACAAAAAACTTTGACCAATCCATCTAAAGAACAGTTAGATAAATTGTTTAAGGGAATTAAAGAAAGCGACTTAAAAAAAGAATTAGCTAGAGTACAGAAAGCTGAAAAGTTGGACGTTCCAAATGCTACAGCTAAAGATATGGCTGAAGCCACTCAATTAAGAATGGGTACCCCTTACAGAACTTCTGAAGAAATATCAAAAGAACTGTTAGACTTGCAAGGTGTAGAAAAACTAGATTTAGATTTACTAGCAAAATTAAGAAAAGAATTTAATTTATAACATATGGATTTTTCCAAACTTACAGAGGCTGAACTCAAAGAAGCCCTGCTGCTTTTAGAAAAGCAAGACGGTTACTCAACGCAAGATGAGTGTCAAGAATCTTTTTTGAGTTACGTCAATCACATGTGGCCAGAATTTGTCTGCGGTCGCCATCATCAGATATTCGCCGAAAAGCTAGAGCAAGTTGCTCGAGGTGAAATCAATCGTTTGATTGTTAACATGCCACCTCGACATACTAAGTCTGAGTTTGCTTCGACCTTCTTTCCGTCTTGGGTGATGGGACTCAAACCTAAAATGAAAATAATGGAGACGACCCATACGGGTGAGCTCGCCGTTAGGTTCGGTCGTAAGGTGCGTAACTTGATGGATCAAAAAGAATACAAACAAGTTTTTCCCGACGTCAGTTTGCAGGCTGATAATAAATCAGCAGGACGTTGGGAGACTAATAAAGGTGGCGAGTATTTTGCAGCGGGTGTGGGTGGTGCTGTAACTGGGCGGGGTGCGGATCTGTTAATCATCGACGATCCGCATTCTGAACAGGATGCACTTTCGCCGACTGCCTTAGAGTCTGCCTACGAGTGGTACACCTCTGGACCTCGCCAGCGTTTGCAACCTAAAGGTGCGATTGTAATAGTGATGACGCGCTGGTCTTCGATTGATTTGACAGCCAAGTTGCTAGAAGCGCAGAAAGAACCTTTGGCTGACCAATGGGAAGTAATAGAGTTCCCTGCTATTTTTCCAGATACTGAAAAACCTCTTTGGCCCGAGTATTGGGCGTTAGAAGAATTGCAAAAAGTTAAAGCGTCTTTGCCAGGAATGAAGTGGAATGCTCAATGGATGCAAACGCCGACTGCTGAAGAGGGTTCGATTATCAAACGCGACTGGTGGCAAAGATGGAAGCATGATTCTTTACCCTCCGTTCAATATATTATGCAGTCTTACGATACGGCGTTTTCTAAAAAAGAAACGGCTGACTTCTCAGCCATCTCAACTTGGGGTGTATTTAAACCCAGCGAAGATTCGCCCGATTGCGTCATGTTATTGGATTGTCAAAAAGGCAGGTGGGACTTTCCAGAACTCAAAGAAATAGCGATGCGCGAGTATCAATACTGGGAAACCGATATGGTTTTGATTGAAGCCAAGGCAAGTGGTACGCCACTCACCCACGAACTTAGAAGAATGGGCATACCTGTGGTAAATTATTCGCCGACTAGAGGCCATGATAAAACAACCAGAATGCACTCGGTTGCTCCCATCTTTGAATCTGGTATGGTGTATGCCCCGAACATGGCATTTGCCGAAGATATGATTGAAGAATGTGCATCATTTCCGTTTGGAGCTCACGATGATTTATGTGATACTATGACTCAAGCGTTGATGCGATTCCGCGAAGGCGGTTTTGTAAACTTAGATAGTGATTACGAGGACGAAGAACGCGAACCTAGACAGAGAGTTTATTACTGATGGCAATAGAAAGACAAACACCCGATCCTGCTCAAGAAGTAGAAGACATGCAAGATATGACAACTGAACGGTCAACCGAAGATATTGATAATGAAATTATTGAAATCTTAGAAGGTTTGGACGAAGAAGGGGTTCAGTATCAAGACGATGGCTCAGTTATTTTGGGCGAGATGGAAGAAGAAATGGGCGATGTTGGTTTTAGCGAAAACTTAGCAGAAGTTGTTTCTCAGTCTGAGCTTAGTAAAATTTATATTGAACTAACAGCTGCAATAGAAAACGATAAAGCGGCTAGAAAAGATTGGGAAAAAACTTATACCGATGGGCTTAAGTATCTAGGTATGAAGTTTGACGATGGCAGGTCTGAACCTTTTGAAGGTGCAAGTGGCGTCATTCATCCGTTGCTTGGCGAAAGTGTGACTCAATTCCAGGCGCAGGCCTACAAAGAATTACTGCCCCCGCAAGGCCCAGTTAAAACTCAAGTGGTTGGCGAATACAGTTCAGCTGTAGAAGAGCAAGCGCAACGAGTTAAAGAGTTTATGAATTATCAAATCATTCATGTGATGGAAGAGTACGACGAAGACTTGGATCAAATGCTTTTCTATTTGCCTTTAGCAGGTTCTGCATTTAAAAAAGTTTACTACGATGAAAATTTACAACGACCTGTTTCTAAATTTGTTGCACCTGAAGATTTAATTGTTCCTTACTATACAACCGATTTAGAATCTTGCCCAAGAATTACTCACGTAATTAAGATGCCAGAAAATGAAGTTAAAAAACTTCAAGCTATTGGTTTTTATAGAGATGTAAAAGTTAGCGATGGCAGCGATTTATCTAACGCATCTGGAGTTAAGGAAGAAATAGAAAGACTGGATGGTATGGAACCATCTTACGATACTGGCGAAGTTTCAAACCTTTACGAAGTTCATTGTAATTTAGACCTAGAAGGTTTTGAAGATGTGAATGCAGAGGGTGAATATACAGAAGTTAAGCTGCCTTATATTGTAACGATTGACAGCAACAGCGAAAACATTTTAGCGATTCGTAGAAACTTTGAAGAAGACGATCCGATGAAAAATAAAATCGAATACTTCGTTCACTTTAAATTTTTGCCTGGTTTAGGTTTTTACGGATTTGGTTTAACTCATATGATTGGTGGTTTATCCAAAGCCTCAACTTCAATCGTTAGACAATTGATTGATGCTGGGACTTTGGCTAATTTGCCAGCTGGTTTCAAAACCAGAGGGATTAGAATTAGAGATGAAGATTCTCCGATTCAGCCAGGTGAGTTTAGAGATGTAGATGCACCCGCAGGATCTTTACGTGATGCAATTCAGCCTTTACCGTTTAAAGAACCAAGCCAAACTTTGCTATCCTTGTTAGGTCTATTGGTTCAAAGCGGTCAAAGATTTGCTTCTATTGCAGAAATAAATGTAGGTGAGGGTAACTCGCAAGCACCTGTAGGAACTACGGTTGCTTTGTTAGAAAAATCAACCAAGGTTTTATCTGCTATTCATAAACGATTGCATTCAGGTCAAAAGAAAGAGTTTAATTTATTAGCAAATATTTTTGCTAAAAGTTTGCCAGAATCTTATCCATACGCTGTAGCAGGCGGACAGATGGAAATCAAGCAAGCTGACTTTGATGATAGGGTAGATGTATTTCCTGTCTCTAATCCAGACATATTCTCTACCAGCCAAAGAATTATAATGGCTCAAGAAATGATGCAATTGGTTCAATCCAATCCGCAGATTCATTGTCCAAATGGCATTTTGAAGTTTATCCCTGAATGTATTCTGCGTTAGGAAATGACAATATTGATGCGTTATTAATTCCACCCCCAGACCCCCAACCTAAACCGATTGAGTCTGTAATGGAAAACAGCACCTTATTAATGGGTGTAACAGCGCAAGCATTTATTCAGCAAAACCATGATGCTCATATTGCATCTCACGTTAATTTGTTGAACATGCAGCCAGTTCAAATGAACGCTCAGGTTCAAGCAAACATACATTCGCATATCATGCAGCATCTACAAATGAAGGCTGATGTGATTGCTCAACAGCAGATGCCGCCCGAGGCCATGCAGCAATACCAACAATTGCAGCAACAAGCCCAACAATCCACACCTGTTGACGCGGCGGCGCTCAATCAACAAGCCAATGAAATACTGGCTCAGTTCAGCTCGCCAATAATGACAGATCTAATGGCTCAGTTTGCTCAACAAGTTGCAACACCTCCGCAAGAGGATCCGTTGGTTGCAATTAGAAAACAAGAGCTAGCTCTTAAAGGTCAAGAGTTGCAACAAGACAAAGAACAATTTGCTATTAAAGAACAAATGCGAGCAGATGAAAAAGCTAGACAAGATCAAATAGATCGAGAAAGGATTGACGCTCAGCGAGATATTGCTAGAATGAAGGACGAAACGACTCAAGATAGACTTGACCAACAAAAAGAATTAAAATTGATTGATATCGGTCTAAAAGAGTTCGATCAATTTAGGTAAACAAATGGCTAAAAATATAAAAGTAGACAAAAACAAACTCTCATACAGCAACAAAGGAACTGTCCCTTCTAAAAATAACGAAGGCACTTTTTCTGCGGACGCTTCGCCAAAGCCAGGAATGGGCAAAGGCAAAGCTAGAGGTATGGGTGCTGCTGAGTTCGGCGGTAAGTTTTCTGGCATTTATTAATGTCAACAATTTGGGTAGCTGACCAATTAAAAAAAAGGCTAAAGGAGAAGAAAGAGGACACCCAGAGCCAACTGCTCAATGGTGTTAAATCTTTCGACGACTATCAATATCTACGCGGGCGTTACAATTCCCTCGTCGACGTAGAACAAGAACTTAGGGAATTGCTAGAGAGGATAGAAGAAAATGACGAAGAACAAAGTATTGGTACCTGACCATATTGCAGCTGAATTAGAAAACGAAAAAACAGCAGAAACAACAACAGAAGAAACAAAGTCTGAAGTTGACAAAGCTTTTGTCAGCGCAGAAGATCGAGTTTTAGATCCAACCTTGGTTGACAAAACCTTAATAGAAAGAATGCCTAGTCCTACTGGGTGGAGAATGTTAATTCTTCCATACAGAGGTAGAGGTGTATCTAAAGGTGGAATTGTATTAACTAAAGAATCAGTTGACAGAGAAGCCTTGGCCTCAGTAGTTGCGTATGTGATTAAGATGGGTCCACTCTGCTATAAAGACAAAGACAAATTTGGAGACACACCTTGGTGTGAAGAGAAGCAATGGGTGCTAATTGGTCGGTATGCTGGAGCTCGCTTTAAGTTAGGCGATGATGCAGAATGCCGTATTATTAACGACGACGAAGTTATCGCGACCATTCAAGATCCCGATGATATCGTCACGCTGTAAACGTGAGGAGGACTCATGCTAGAAGAAGAAAATAATCAAGCTCCAGAACAAGAGGTTGATGAAGGCGAGGTTGTAGAACTTGATGTTCCAGAAGAAGATCAAGAAGCGCAAGCTGCTGTAGAAGATGTTTCTGAAGAAGAAACAAAACAAGACGAAGAGCAAGACGAACTAGAGAACTATTCAAAAAATGTTCAAAAGCGTATTGCTAATTTAACTAAAAAAATGCGTGAGCAAGAGCGTGCCGCTCAATCTGCTTACGAGTATGCAAAGAGCTTACAAGAAGAGAATCAAAATCTAAAAACCAGCACATCTCAGCTTAATCAAAGCTATTATGGTGAAGCTGAAAATAGGTTGAAGTCTCAAAGAGCTCAAGCTAATGCTGTTTTAAAAGGAGCTTATCAAGAACAAGACTGGGACAAGGTGACAAAAGCCCAAGAAATTCTTGACAAGATTACCGTTGAAGAAAGCAAGTTAGCTAACAACAAAATGCAAATTGAAAGAGAGCCTCAATATCAAGAGGTTCCAAATCAACCAGCATTTCAAGAACAAGTTCAAGCTCCGACTCCGCAAGCAGACACTGAAGCAGAGAGTTGGGCAGAAAAAAACGAGTGGTTTGGTCAAGACGAAATAATGACTATGGCTGCTTTTAACATTCATCAAAAATTAATTGAGGAAGAAGGGTTTGATCCTAGCGACTCAATGTACTATGATGAGATAGATAAACGTATGAGAGCTGAGTTCCCGCACAAATTTAGTGTTGGCGGAGAAGCAAAACCTAAAGCAAAGATGCAACAAACTGTTGCTCCAGCTGGAAGGTCAGAAAGCTCTGGTAAAAAACGTCAAGTTAGACTGAGCAAAAGCGAAGTCGAAATGGCTAGACGTTTGAATGTACCAGTTCAAGAATACGCTAAGCATATTAAAAGGTAATAAATATGGCTGATAAAAAAGAAACAAATAACAGAACTCCTCGTTCTGCTGATACTCGAGCTACTATGAACGCTCGCAAACCATGGCGTCCCCCATCTATGTTGGAGACACCACCTGCACCTGAAGGTTATACCTATAGGTGGATAAGAGCCGAAATTGTCGGTCAGGAAGATAAAAAGAATGTAATGTCTAGGCTACGTGAGGGTTTTGAACTCGTACATGCCGATGAACTTGGAGACTTTGAACTTCCAACGATGGACGATGGAAAGCACGCTGGTGTGGTATCCGTGGGTGGTTTGCTTTTGGCTAAGATTCCGAATGAAACACGTGACGAAAGAAACGCCTATTTCTCAGAACGTGCTCAACAGCAACAAGAAGCTATTGATAATGATCTATTAAAGGAATCAGATCCAAGTTCTCCGATGTTAAAACCTCAGAGAACATCAAGCGTAACTTTTGGTGGCGGTAAAAGAAGTTAATTCTTATACCGTTAAATAAATATTTAATTTAAAGGTAATAATATGTCTAATCAAAATGCACCTTTCGGATTAAAACCAGTAGGAAAAGTTGGTTCGGGTTACAACAGTGAAGGAGTGACCGAATACAAAATTGCTTCTGGTGCATCTGGAAACATTTTTTCAGGCGACCTAGTGAAGATGACCAACGCGGGAACTATTTTAGTTGCTGGCGCTACGGATAATCCTGTACTAGGAGTCTTTAGAGGATGTCAATATACAGACTCAAGCGGAGATACGATTTTTTCATCGTATTGGCCAAATGGAACTGTGACATCTGACGCGGTGGCATTCATAGTTGACGATCCTAATGCCTTGTTTGAAGTTCAATCAGCTGCTACTGGTTCAGTAGTGCAAACAGTTGTTGGTAATAATGCTGATACTGTTTACTCAACTGGTTCAACACAAACAGGTATTTCTGGAGTTAAAATTAGTGGCACTACTGCTGCTACTACAGCTCAGTTAAGGATTGTGGGCGTTTCTACTGATCCTGAAAACAGCACCCTAGGTACTGGTTCAGCTTCAACAAACGTGAACTTGATTGTTAAAATTAACGAGCACTTCTATGCTCAAACAGTAGGGGTATAAATAATGGCTATTAATAGATCCCAATTAGCAAAAGAACTAGAGCCTGGTCTTAATGCCCTTTTCGGCATGGAGTATGCAAGGTACGATTCTGAACACGAAGAAATCTACGAAACAGAATCTTCAGATAGAGCGTTTGAAGAAGAAGTAATGATTGTTGGTTTTGGTAACGCTTCAGTTAAAGCTGAAGGAGCTGGGGTATCGTTTGATAACGCTACTGAAGGCTTTACATCACGTTATAACCATGAAACTGTTGCTTTAGCTTTTGCTCTTACAGAAGAAGCTGTAGAAGATAATCTTTACGATAGACTTGGTTCAAGGTATACAAAAGCCTTGGCTAGATCTATGGCTAACACTAAGCAGATTAAAGCTGCTTCTGTGTTAAACAATGCGTTTGACAGTAATTTTACTGGTGGCGACGGTCAACCACTTGTTTCTACTGCTCACCCTCTTGGTGGCGGCGGAACTGCAAGTAACAGACCTTCAACATATACAGACCTTAACGAAACTTCATTAGAAGATGCGTTGATTTCTGTTTCAACTTTAACCGATGACAGACAATTACAAATTGCTCTGAAAGGTATGAAGTTAATTGTTCCACCTCAATTGCAGTTTGTCGCTGATAGATTGATCAACACTCCTGGTAGAGTTGGTACATCTGACAATGACATCAACGCTATTAAGAATATGGGTATGTGTCCTGATGGGTATGTGGTTAACCACTATCTAACAGACAACGATGCTTGGTTCTTAAAAACAGATTGTCCAGATGGCTTTAAACACTTCCAAAGAAGTCCTATGTCAACAGCCCTAGAGGGTGATTTCGATACTGGTAACATGCGTTACAAAGCTAGAGAAAGATACTCTTTCGGTTTCTCCAATTGGAGAGCTGTTTTCGCTTCTCAAGGTGCTTAATTCTTAGCAATTGATAAAAGGGGTGCATTTGCACCCCTTTTTTTGTATAAAAAGTTACAAAAAGCTACCTATAATCAGATTCTTGATGTAGAATTTGAGTAAACCGAGGTATATATATGAATACTGGTTTACATTAGAGTATCAGCTTAGCTAACTCACCCTGCAATGGACGTTGCTCAACGTCAATGGCCCCCTTTGACGAAAGATGTCAAGGTTGCGGCCGAGATATAGAAGAAATAAGAGACTGGGAAACCTATCCTGACTTCAGCAAAAAATTAATTAATGTAAAAAACTGGCTAGATGGTTATAATATTAGACAGAAAAAAGAATCAACAATGACAGCAAAAGATATTCAAAAAATTAAAGATATAGACGGAAGAATGACAACTGTTATAGCTCTAGTTGAGATGATTGGCAAAGATATGATTGATGAGTTTGGCAAAGATCCAGCAATCAAAGAGTCCTATCAAGCCTTGTTTAAGTGCAGAGAAGAAATTTTAAAGTCTAAAGAAAACTTCCCTCAAGACCTCTAAAGTAGTATAGTTATCTAAACCGAGATAACTCGTTGCCCCAACTGATTCGGCAGACTTACTCCAAGATGGCGCAACACATTTAGTTAGGAGAAAATAATGGCTAAATCAACTTTTTCAGGTCCAGTCAAATCATTGGCAGGATTTATTTCAGCAGGGGTTAATAACTCTGTTTCTTTAACCGCAGATACTACTTTAACAGTAGATGCACATGCAGGAAAAATCTTGTTGTGTAATGATGCAGATGGTAAATTTACTTTGCCTTCAATCGTTACAACTACACCAAGCGATCCTACAGATCCTAATCAGACAAACAATATTGGTGCTACTTTTAATTTCTATATTGAAACAGCAGCTACTGATCTTGACATCAAAACTGATGGAACTGACAAATTTAAAGGTGCAATCCTTATTGCTGTAGATGATGGTGCTAAGAAAGCTTTTGTTCCAGCAGCATCCAATGATGTTATTACTATGAATGGTTCAACCAAAGGTGGAATCGTTGGAAGTATTGTTAGCTTTACAGCTATTGATACTGCAACATATCTTGTTCATAGTTCTTTGTTAATTGGCTCAGGAACTATAGTTACACCATACGCTGACGCGTAATTTAGGAGTTAACTATGGCAGGTAGAATCGTAGGCTCAGATGTAAAAACAGCTACCACTACTAGCTCCGCTACTGCTGGAGCTGTTTTGCAAGCAGGTAGATCTAGATTAAGAGGTTATGTTATTGCTGGAGGAACTTCTGACGGTACAGTAACTTTTAGAGATGGCTCTGTTACTGGCACTACTCTTCTTATTGCTCCTTGTAATGCAAATGATACTGAAACTATGAATATTCCAGATTCTGGAGTTTTGTTTGAAGATGGTATTCACGTTGTATTAAGTAATATAGATAGAGTAACTGTCTTTCATTCGTAAACTATGGCTCGCGAAGTTTCTTCAATATCACGCGTAGGAACAACCGAGCCTTTTGAATTACAAGTATCAAGAGGGCAAGTTAGTTTTCATGAATTTATCCACAAGTTTGGATTCTATGATTCTGTTACTACAAGCCTAACAACAATATGGAGTCAAGGCGGTGTTTATTCTTATTTAAGTGGTGCATCAACCCTTTATATTTCTAGCTCATCTACTGATGATACAGGTGCAGGAACAGGAGCAAGAACCGTAACCGTTAGTGGTTTAGATAATAATTACGATCAAAAAGTAGAAACCGTAACTTTAAACGGTCAAACAGGTGTTGAGCTAAACGGTAGTACTTGGTTTAGAGTTAATAGAATTGTAGTTGATACTGCTGGCAGCGGTGGTGCTAACGCAGGTGTTTTATATGTAGGAACAGAATCAGCACCTTCAGGCGGTGTACCAACCAATAAATACGCTACAGTATTAGCAGGTGACAATCAAACTTTAATGTGTATTTATACTGTTCCTAGAGGCTATACAGCTTTTTTAACTCAAAAAGACGTATCGGCATCTTCCTCGGCTGGTAAGTTTGCAATTTTAAGTTTAGTTGCTAGACCGTTTGGCGGAGTTTTTAATATAAAAGACAGAGTTTTGTCGAGTGAGGGTTATAGCACAATAAATTATCCATACCCTTTAAAGTTTACAGAAAAAACCGATATAGAAATTAGAGCTCAAGCAGACTCAGCAGGTGGAACAGTTACCGTTTCTGCTGCTTTAGATATACTTATAATACAAAATAGACCTTATCCTGAGTAATTATGGCAGGAAGAAGAAGATCTAAAAGCATACCAAGAACAACAAAAGGTAAAGGTGCTAATTATAGACCTACTAAAAAAGGCGCTGGTATGACAGCCAAAGGTGTAAGAGCTTATAGAAAAGCAAACCCAGGATCAAAATTAAAAACAGCTGTTACAGGCAAAGTTAAAAAAGGATCTAAAGCGGCAAAAAGACGTGCTTCATATTGCGCAAGATCTTTAGGTCAATTAAAGAGAAGTTCAGCAAAAACCAGAAATAATCCTAATTCAAGAATTAGGCAAGCAAGAAGAAGGTGGAAGTGTTAAATGGCAAAAGGTAAAAAAGACGCTTGTTATTAAAAAGTAAAAGCTAGATATAAAGTTTGGCCATCTGCATACGCAAGCGGAGCTTTGGTTAAATGCAGGAAAGTAGGAGCAAAAAACTGGGGAAATAAGTCAAGGCAAAAAAAATCAACTGGAGGCGAGGTAACTTTTGTAAATGCTAGAGGGTTTAGTAAAATGCTTCCAGGAAAAAGAAGAAAGACTAAGCTAGGATAATGGCAGAAGAAGGGTTAAAAAAATGGTTTTCTCGCAATAAAGGAAAAGGCTGGGTTGATTGTAAAACCGGCAAACCTTGTGGTCGTCAAAAAGGAGAAAAGCGTAAAGGATATCCAGCCTGCAGGCCAACCATGGCTCAATGCACGTCTGCTGCAAAAAAGAAAACAGGACCTAAACGCATTAGTTGGAAAAAAGGCAGAGTTAAAAAATCAGCCGGAGGACCTGTAACTATTAGAGGACAGGGTGTTGTTATGAGAGATAGGTTAAGATAAAATAAAAAGATGGCAAAATTAAAAAACCCAAAAAAAGCAGATCTTAATAAAGACGGCAAAATTAACTCTTACGAAGAAAAAAGAGGTTTGGCTATTGAAAAATCAATGGCAAAACAAAACAGAGTAAAATTAAAAAATGGCGGTTTTATAGCGAAAGGCTGCGGCCAGGTTATGAACAATAGAAGAAAAGTAACTACAACGAGCTAGGAGAATAAAATGTTTAAAAGAACTAAAATGTACGCAGCTGGTGGACCTGTAAGTAAAGGTACTAAATATATGTCTAAAGGCGGAGTAGCCAAGGGGACAAAGTATATGTCTAAAGGAGGCGTAGCCAAAGGTACTAAATATATGTCTAAAGGCGGAGTAGCTAAAGGCACTAAATATATGGCAAAAGGCGGCAAAGTTTAACTTGCAGCTAAATGTCATATTTAATTTCAAATATACCTCAGTTTAAATGCTGGGTTAGAAAAGAATTTACAGCAAATCATAGTAAGTATCACGGAGAATATTTACATGCTTTGGCTATAGCTGTAAATACAATTCCAGATAGATCCTTATCATTTCAAGTAGTATTTACAGGATGCGAAATAGATCATGAAGAAGACGCTGAAAATGTTCATGGTGGCGCTATGTGGGCCAGAATGCCAATTCAGGCACTTGTAGCAGATATACCTCTTCAAGATTGGCCAACTCCAATGGACGATCATTTGGCCCAACCTTGGGACTGTCTTAGTCATCACCATTCTGTAGTTACAATGGATAGGGTGAGTTCATCTCCTTGGCTTTGTAAAATAGGTGGAGAATTTTATACAGGAAAGTATTTATTTACTGTAGACTATACAGATAATTCTATAGCAGATGATCCTGCTCAACATAAGCAGTCTCATGTGTTATATTTAACAGATGCTGGTGAATATACTGGCAATTTTGTTGCTTTACCAAACAATAGAGTTAGAGCAACAAATCCTGCTTTATGGCGTGTTGGTGAGGGAGCTCCAGACTTTATGCCTTCTCAATGGACGCATTCTGCAGAACAGCATGAGAGCTATATAGATCCAAATATAACTTTTAATAATCTATACGCTCCAGAGGAAGATTAATATGACAACATCTAGCAGTACAGATTTCGAACCAAACGTAGCTGAGTTTGTAGAAGAAGCATTTGAAAGATGTGGTTTAGAACTTAGGACTGGTTACGATTTAAAAACAGCTCGCAGATCTATTAATTTAATGTTAGCTGAATGGGCTAACCGTGGTTTAAACCAATGGACTATAGAGCAAGCAACGCAAACTGTAACGAAAGGAACTGCAAGCTACTCTTTAAATACAAATGTTATTGACGTATTAGATGTTGTATGCAGAAGAACTGTAAACGGAACTCAAACAGATATATCAATGGATAGATTAAGTAGAAGTGAATACTTAAACATACCAAACAAAACAACTCAAGCTAGACCTTCTCAATTC
>BCSF01000657.1_pt1 | contig 12737 bp, 13 predicted proteins | sample 1016431 | NCBI WGS metagenome assembly BCSF01 (sample SAMD00045685;SAMD00045686;SAMD00045687;SAMD00045688;SAMD00045689;SAMD00045690;SAMD00045691;SAMD00045692;SAMD00045684;SAMD00045690;SAMD00045691;SAMD00045692;SAMD00045684;SAMD00045685;SAMD00045686;SAMD00045687;SAMD00045688;SAMD00045689, study...
AATAAACAGCCCTGCTCGACGAGTTAGATGTTGTTTCCCTGCGAGGGCAGAGCGGAGGGAATATTGTGCCCCCTAATTGCTTTAAAAATGATTGAGATGCTGGTTAAGCTGTATGTCGGTGGGCACGTACAAAAGCAATAAAAGAATACCGACGCAGTTCTTAAACAGACTTAGGGTATCTGATCCAACTATATTTCTATAGAAGTTTGGGAACTTGGTGAAGCAGATTTCCTTCTGCTATATAAAGGTAACTAAACTACCTCAAATCTGTTCATAGATATTTCTTATATTGCCATAAGATTTTCTTATTGATACAAAATAATAAATAATAGTTATCTATATAGGTAGTTCTACGAACTACGAACAAAGTGAGTATGGGGAAAATAGAATTCGAACTTAAAGTTCCTACTAGCATGTCTTCTATTAAATTAGGAGACTACCAGAAGTATATTAAGATAGTACAGGGCTTTAAGGAGGATGAGGACTCTGAGGACTTTCTGAAGCTTAAGATGCTTGAGATATTCTGTGGTGTGGAGCTGAAGGACAGCTATAAACTACCAATCAGTGTTTTCGATGGGGCTATTAAGCAGGTGCAAGAGTGTTTAATGGAGAAGACACCGCATATCAGGCGATTCTTCTTTACTGACCCTGAAGGAGGAACTCCTGTGGAGTTTGGGTTTATACCCAAGCTGGATGATATGAGCTTTGGGGAGTATGTCGACCTAGACTCTACCATTAATGACATGCAGACCATTCACAGGGCTATGGCGGTTTTATACCGCCCTATTACAGAACGAAGAAAGGATGCGTATGACATTAAGGAGTATAAGGGCTATAATGAGTATGAGGACTTGATGAAGGATATGCCACTAAGTGTAGCGTTGGGAGCGTTGGTTTTTTTTTATCGTTTAGGGATGAAATTATCAAAATATACGACGGTCTCTTCACTAAAACAGTTAGCGAAGACACCCGAACGACTATTGGATCTGGAGAAGAAGCTTTTGGAACAAAGTGGGGTTGGTATCAGTCAATATATGCTCTTGCTGGAGGAGACCTCCTCAAATTTGATGCGATTACCGAACAGCCATTCAGGAAGTGTCTTATATGGTTAGAATTCGAGAAGGAAAGAATAACACTAGAGAATAAAAGAATTAAACAAGCTTATAAGAAATGACCTCAGTTTACGACATTGTTAGAAAAGTAAAGGATACGTTATATGCACACCCTATTGTTAATACCGTAACATTTGGTGATATTACGCAGATTGACCTCAGCAAGACGACTATCTTCCCATTAACCCACTTTACGGTGAGCAGTACAGAGGTTGGCAGTAGCCACCTCTCCTTTAACCTCTCTTTTATATTTATGGATATCGTCGATTACACGAAAACCTATGTAGAAGACATCGAGGATAGGGATGATGGAACAAACCTGTTGGATATATTAAACACCCAACTACAGATTGCTAATGAGTTTATCTCTAGCCTACGTCGAGGTACATTACATACAGAAGGGTATCACCTAGAGGGTGAACCCGTTTGCAGAATGTTCAAGGATAAGTATGAGAACCAACTTGCAGGATGGCGAGTTGACCTAACCATAATGGTACGTAATAATATCAGTGTATGCTAGAACAGCTATCATCTTCACAGCTCTACAATATCGTAGAATTCATCCTGAGAGCTAATGCTCCAGAGATGGAGGTTGCGGTGCGTGAAAAACTGCAGGAGGATGATACGATTGCTACAGGCAAGGGTTTAGATAGTATTGAGTCTGATGTAGCGGATGCTACCCTTACTATACTAGGGGAGGACTACTTGAAGCAGGTGTCTGAAGGACAACCTGCAGGAACGGTTGCCAATATAGACAACCTTATTGAGTGGGTCGACGCTCGGAGCTTAGCACCTCCAGAGAACGTTGCGTCTTATGCGGCTGGGATACAACAGGCAATATTTAAACGAGGTACGATTAAGCGGTTTGATTATGAGGGTACAGGGTTTATTGATTTTATTATAGACCAATACATGCCTAAGATCGTTAATGACCTTGAGGTTAAAATAGCACAAGAATTAGAATTAGCAATAGCGAAACAAATAAATAAAGGAAACAAATAATGGCACAAGGAATTGGAGTAAGAAGCCCCTATTTTTTCGACTTAGGTACTGCTTCAGCATTATCAATCAAACTAACCATAACGATTGATAGTGTTTTAGTATATAGCATACTTAAAGAAACTGATAGTAGCGGAAATGCAGGGTTTGAAGTATCAGAATTAGTAAAAGATTATGTAAACCCAATATACGACGGAACGCTGTCTAATACTCCACGTACCGATTATGGTAAACCGATAAGTTTTGGTTGGACATACTATTCTAACGCTGATGGCACAGGGTTTATTTCTGCTAGTGGGGTTTCTTTAGACGCTTACGACGCTTATGCTTACTTTAGCGACGAGGACGCTTCTTATACACTTCCTAACAATAGCATAATGCTTAGTCATGATGTGGTTTGGGCTCCTGAAAATACTGCAGGTTACTTCTATTATAATTATTCCAACACATTATTTAGAGACGAATACAGCACAACGGACACTTCGGAATCAAACTTAGCAGGTTCTATTACTATCAAGCGTTTCCCTTGCAGTAAATACACCCCTATTAAGCTGGTATTCATCAACCGATTTGGTTTACCTCAAGATTTATGGTTCTTTGCTAAGTCTATCGAGTCTAATAATACCCGTAGAGAAAGCTATAAGTCGAGCAATATTGCTTACAATGGTGTTTTCGATAAGCACGAACACCAAAAGAAGAGTTTCCATGTAAATGGAACGACAACATACACACTAAATACAGGCTTTATATCTGAGGACTACAACGAGTTTATGCGAGAGTTGCTACTCTCTGAACGAGTTTGGGCTCACATCGACGGGGATGTTCGCCCTGTTATTGTAACCAGCTCTTCAATCAGCTACAAAACAGCACTAAACGACCAAATGGTTGACTACTCTGTAGAAATCGAACAAGCCAACGACCTAATATCTACGATGCGATAATGCGACAAACGATACAACTATATATAGATAGTCAGCGTGTTGATATGTTCGACGACGAGTCGGTAGATATTACACAGACTATTAAGAATATCAGAGACCTACAGAAGGTGTTCACTGACTTTACAAGGCAGTTCACACTTCCTGCGTCTTCTGTAAACAACAGAATATTTAAACACTACTATAATTACCATATTACTAACGGGTATGATGGTAGAAAGAAGTCATCAGCCAACATAGAAATCAACCACATGCCCTTCAGAAAAGGGAAACTGAAGCTGGACGGAGTGGTGATGAAGGATAATGCTCCTTATGCATATAAGGTGACCTTCTTTGGTAATACTATCGACCTAAAAGACCTTATCGCTGAGGATAAGCTATCAGATCTAGACTTCGGTGTAGATACCGAGCTAGACAGCTTAAGATATAACCCGTCGACCATAGAGAGTAAGCTATCGGTAACCAATCCTGATGCGGTTAGTGCTCCGAATATTATCTGCCCTTTAATAACCCACACCCAAGTATTGTACTATAATGACGGTATAGGGCATGGGCACGAGACGGATGGTAACTTACACTACGATTCTGGAACAGGACACGATCATGGCGTGAAATGGAATCAGCTAAAGTTTGCTATAAGACTCAATAGAATCATTACAGCTATTGAGAATACCTATGGCATTACCTTTAGCGACGACTTCTTTAAGGATTCTAACAACAAAGAATTCTTTAGCTTGTTTATGTGGCTTCATAAGAGTAAGGGTCATGTACAGACCCTTACCGAAGACTACGAATACTTAGTAAACAACTTTACTGCGTCGACCTCAGATCAATACTTCCATACAACACCTACATACTTGTATGGTACATTAGATGCTGCAGACCTAACCTCGATGACGCTAACCATTGATGTGAATGCCTCTTATCCTTCTACCGACTATAAGGTAAGAATAACAAGGAATGATAATACGATTTATCAGAGTGGCATTCTAAATGGCGACCAAGTATTTACAGAGGGTACACACTTTAATTATACATACGGGCTATATAAGGTGTACATCCAATCTTCTGCTGCAGCTTTCGTAGTAGACGCTGTGGATTGGGATATTACTTACAACTCGACAAGTGTAAACTTTACTACCAGCTCAGCAATTAATGTTGCCGACGAGATTCAGTTTAATGTTCCGCAGAACATTCCTAACATGAAGGTAATGGACTTCCTGTCTACGCTGTTCAAGATGTTTAATCTAGTAGCAGAAGTAGAAGACGATGGAACAATTTACGTAGATACCTACGATAACTATTATGCTAATAAGAGGAGTAGCTCTGACCCCTACGATATTACAAAGTACATAGATATATCAGAAGGCTCTGTCGACGTAGCACTACCATACAATGAGATTGTATTTAAGTATAAGGACACGAAGACCGTACTAGCAAACAAGTATGGAGAAATAGTGAACAAGTCATGGGGTGAGGTTCGATATAGCCAAAGAGAAGATCAGTCTGAAGAAGGGAAAATTAGCGGTGATGCATATACCGTAGAGATACCCTTTCACCACATGCAGTTTGAGAGGCTTAAGAACCTAGATGACGAGACTTATACTAGCATCATGTATGGCTTGTTTGTCGATGACGACCTTAACCCTTATTTAGGTAGTCCTTTAATATTCTACGCTAATAGAGTATTTACAGGTGCTTATAGCTTTGCGGATGGTGTTGACCCAGAGACAGAGGAAATTACCTCGCATAAGTCTTTGTCATATGCTAATATTCCTAGCAATAGCTTAGAGTTATCGACGGTAAGCACAAGTAATATTCACTTTACCGAAGAGGTTAATGAGTACACAACTCAGACAGGCTTTACAGGTTCTCTGTTTGAGAACTACTATAAGAATTACATCCAAGACCTGTTTAGATATACGAATCGACTAACTAAGGTTACAGCATACCTTCCTGTTAGCACGATAGTGAACTACAGATTAGCTGACCGATTTAAGATTGTTGATAGGGTGTATAAGATAAACAGCATAAAAACAAACCTGTTATCTGGTAAATCAGAAATAGAATTGATAAATGATTAGAGAAATATTAGATACGCTGAATAGCGACGACTTTCTAGTCGGAGACAATGAGATTGACTTTGCTAAAGGCATCAACAGCATACCTAAAACCTTCAAGGAAGCAAGAAAAATAAAGAAACGTAAACTACACAACAAATGGCTCAGAACGCATTAATAAAGATCACTATCGACCCTAGTAAAGGGGTCGCTACTATAAACGGGGTTAAGGTTGCTTTGACTGACCTTGCTAAGGCTCAGAAACAGGTAAACGAGGAGACTGAAAAGGGTCGTGAGATTATAAAAGATAGTCTTGAGTATTGGGAAAAGCAGAGAGCAGCATTGATAGCTCAAAGAAGGCAATTATCTACAACTTCTGACGAGTATGATGCCCATACTCAAAGTATCAGAGGAGTAAATTTAGAGATTGCTAAAATTGTACAGAACAAAGAGCGTGAAGGTGCTGCAGTAAAAGGATCTTTCCAATGGTATGAGCAGGAAATTGCTATCCGTCGTCGACTACAGAAGACGATGGTTGACAGCAACGCTGCAGTACAAGCCTACGAACAACAAATTATAAAACTTAGAGCAGAACAACGTGCTTTAACAACGGGAACTAGGCTTACAGGAAAAGGGATGCAGAGCATGTCGAGTTCGGCAGGTCTTGCAGGAGCTGCAGCAACGGAATTTGGTCGTGCGGTTGGTGATGCTCAGTATGGTATTCAGGGTGTATCGAACAACGTTCAGCAACTATCAGCCTTATTCACAGACCTTGTTCAACAAGAAGGTAGTGTAAAAAAAGCATTTGACTTATTTACATCTACCTTAATGGGCCCTGCAGGTGTATTAGTTGCTGTTTCTTTAGTAACTACAGCAATAGAGTACTTTGTCAGAAGAAATAAAGAGGCCGAAGACACTGTAAAAGATTTTAATGAAGCTATATTTTTACAGACGGGGGCGTTAACTGTATTGTCTAAGAAATATAAAGACCAAAATACTAGCGAAGAACAAAGAATATCACTTCTTTATCAACTTGCACTAGCAAATAAAGACGTTCTAAACATTCTTAGAGATGAAACTCTAACAATGGATGAGCGAATTAAAAGAGGAGATCAGTTTATTGATAATCAACTTAAATTAAACGACGCTAGAGAAAGACTTGCTAACGCAACAAAAATATTAGAGGAAAATGAAGGTAAGGCTATAGCCACCACTGAAGAATATAATAAAGCTAAAGAAATTTCTGAAGCTCTTAGTAAAAAAGACACTAGGGCTATTAATGTTTATCAAGCTTCTCTTACTACAGAACAAAAGAAAAAATTAGATGCCGCAAATGCTACTATTGCATTATATGAAGCTAATAGAGACCAAGCAGATATTGCTAGAGAAATTATTGGTTTAGAAGAAATGCTTGGTTACATAACCGAAGATAGTAGTAAGAAAAAAGAAAAGGAAGCTGCAATAGTTAAGAATTCCATTAAAGACTACGAAAAGCGTATTGAGAAGATTAAGGAAGAAATGGAGAACGTCGACCTTAACTCTGATGCTTACGAAAGATTAGAGAAGGAACTTAACTCACTAAACAAAACCTACGAAGCACTTCTAGTTACTCAAAGACAGCTAGACATCGAAATGGCAGAAGCAGCCATTGAAGCTGCTGATGTTAGAATCAAGGCTGGTATGGATTCTATTAAGAATGAACAACAAAACTATGCTAAAAGAAAAGAGCTTAGCTTCAGGGAGCAAGGTAGAGGAGACGAGTATTTAAGTTGGTCTATAGGGTTCTACAAGCGTCTTAGTGAAGATGAAGCATTTAGCTCTGAAGAGCGACTTAAGTTTAAGGAGCTTTACTTAGATGCTGTAGATGCATTGAACAAAAGAGAAGAGAAGGCAGCGAAGGATACTGAAAAGAAGCAAAAAGAAGCTCAAGATAAAAAATTAGCTGAGTTTAAGGCTAACATGAAAGCTCTTGAGGATATATCTGATTTTATAGGAACGATTAATGGCTTTTTAGACGCAGAGGCTCAGAGAGAGATTGACAGAGAAACTAATAAAACGAACGCAATCAATGACCAGCTCAGAATACGACTTGCTAATGAACAAATGTCAGCAGATCAGCGAGACGCTATTAACCAACAGATTGCTCGTAACGAATCTGCACTTGTAGAAAAAGAAAATGCTATCAACGAGAAGCGATTTAAACAACAGAAAGCGTTTAATATTGCGATGGCAATTATTGATACTTATGTTGCTGCTAACATGGCATTAAAAGATGAAACCATACCTAACACATTTGTAAGAATTGCTGCGATGATTTCTATTATTGCTACAGGTCTTGCTAACGTAGCGACTATCTCAAGACAGAAGTTTGTTGCTAAGGCTCTTCCGTCGCCTAGACTATCTAGCCAATCAAGCGGTGGTGCAGATACAACAACAGGCCCTCAGTTTAACCTTATCGGTTCAACAGGAGAAAACCAACTTGCTGCAGCGATTGCTGCGGTTCAGAAAGAACCTGTTAAGGCTTATGTGGTTAGCTCAGAGGTGAGCTCTGCACAGGAGATGGAAAGAAAAACAGTGGCTTCTGCATCAATATAAAACAATAAGTAAACAAAAAGTTACCTTATCATGGAAGTTTATGAATTATTTATAGACGAAGATAGCTTAGAGTCAGGGATTCAGGCTATCTCTATCGTCGAGCAACCTGCTATCGAGGAGAACTTCATAGCATTAAAGGCACATGCCATTGAGATGGCTGAGGTAAACGCTGAAAAGCGTATCCTAATGGGCCCAGCTCTGATACCAAACAAGAAAATCTATCGACGTGACGAGCTAGGAGAAGAATACTACATCTTTTTCAGTGAAGACACCGTAAGGAAGGCTTCACAGCTCTTTTTATCACGTGGGAATCAGAACAACTCAACCCTTGAGCACGAATACGACATCAAAGGCATGTCTGTGGTCGAGTCTTGGCTTATTGAGGACGAGAAAAAGGATAAATCAGCACTATATAACTTAAACATGCCAAAAGGCACTTGGATGGTGTCTGTAAAAGTAAACAATGATGAAATCTGGGAAGAATTTGTTAAGACGGGCAGGGTTCGTGGCTTTAGTATCGAGGGGTATTTTAGCGATAACACCGACAGACCTAAAGAGTCTGTGGAAGAAGACCTTTGCTCAGATTGCTTTAAGGAACTACAAGCGGAATATGCTCTTTTAGAGGCTCTCTCTGCTCTCGAAGAGGAGGTAGAGTTAGAATCATATGGAGGCTACCCTGAAAGTGCCTCTAACAACGCTAAATTAGGTATTAAACGCAATAAAGAGTTAGGTAATAAATGTGCAACTCAGGTAGGAAAGGTAAGAGCTCAGCAATTAGTAAGAAGAGAAAAATTCACCGTACCAACCATGAAACGCATTTTCTCATATCTCAGCAGAGCAGAAGCCTACTACGACGCATCCAAGCCAGAGGCTTGTGGTACGATATCATATCTCCTTTGGGGCGGAAAAAGCATGAAGAATTGGGTAGAGTCCAAGTTAAGAGGATTGGACGAGATGGAAAGCGTTGATCTGGACGTTAACCCTTGTCAGGAAGGCTACGAAATGGTAGGCTTTAAGAACAAGGATGGAAGAAAAGTACCTAATTGTGTTCCTGTAAAATAATGAGAAGTAAGAGAAGCAGATATAATCCAAGTAGAACTAGTCCTAGAGGATCACGTCGAGCATGTCTATGCGACGACGGGAGAACCTATAGTAGAAAATGTTGTAATGGCAACATGATTAATCAAGGTATTGGCAATATAGGTCGAGCTGAGGATTAACGAAAATACAACAGCATTAGTAATTAATAGTTAACCTAATATAAATTAAGTATTTATGAAAGCAAGTGAAATTGTAGACAAACTGAAGTCTGTTTTGCTTTCTGCTGAAGAGCCACAAGCTGAAGTTGCTGAAGAGCAAGTTGAGTTATCTGAAGAGCCACAAGCGGAGGTAGAAGAGGTTGAAGTTAACGAGCCAACTGAATTGGCTGAAGATGGCGAAGATATGCCAGAGGCAGAAGCTCCAGAAGAGCCTAAATATGCCACTAAAGAAGAGCTTGAATCTGCTGTTGCAGAAATGAGAGCTATGTACGACAAGCTTATGGAAAACATGTCTGCTGACGAAATGGAAGCAGAAGTTCCACAAGAACTATCGAAACAAGAGCCTGTAGAACTATCGGCTGAAGAGCCTGTAGAGCCTATTGCTCATACACCAGAAGTAGAGTCAGAACAAAGACAACAAGTTCGTTTTGCGGCTAACCGTCCAATGTCTACTCTTGATAGAGTATTTGCACAATTAAATCAAATAAAAAAGTAATTAAAATGAAAAAAGTAAATCTTGCCGACGTAGACAACTCGTTGAACTCGTTGACTACAACTTACGCTGGTGAATTTGCTGGTCAGTATATTTCTGCCGCTCTTTTATCAGGAAACACTTTGGCTCAGGGTGGTATCACTATCAAGCCAAACGTAAAATTTCAGGAGGTTATTAAGAAATTAGACCTTGCTGATTCATTAACTGCTGCTACTTGTGACTTCACACTTTCAGCAGACAAGGTAACTCTAACTGAGAGAATCCTTACTCCAACTGAACTACAAGTTAACTTACAACTTTGTAAGAAAGACTTCCGTTCTGATTGGGAGGCTATCCAGATGGGTTATTCTGCTTACGACCAACTACCTCCATCTTTCGCAGACTTCCTAATTGGACAAGTTGCTGCTAAAGTTGCTGAGACAGTTGAGCACACTATTTGGAATGGTGATACAGCAGGTACTTACACTTTATTCGATGGTCTTGTTAAGAAGATCGAAGCTGCTACAGGTGTAAACGACGTAACAGGTACTACTATTACTGCTTCTAACGTAATCACTGAGCTTGGTAAAGTAGCAGATGCTATTCCAAACGCTATCTACGGAAAAGAAGACCTTCACATCTATGTTCCACAAAACGTAGCTCGTGCTTACATCCGTGCTCTAGGTGGATACTCAACCGTAGCACTTCAAAACGTTGCTGCTACTGAGAACGTAGGTATCGCAGGAGTTGGTGCTAACGGAATCGGAGGAAACGGAACAATGTGGTACAACGGAGGAGGACTTACCTTCGACGGAGTTAAGATTTTCGTTGCTAACGGTCTACCAGACAACGTAATTGTTGCTGCTGAGAAGTCTAACTTATTCTTCGGAACAGGTCTACTTTCTGACCACAACGAGGTTAAAGTTCTTGATATGGCAGACCTAGATGGTTCTCAAAATGTACGTATGATTATGAGAGCTACTGCAGGTGTTGAGTTCGGAATCGCTGACGATATCGTACTTTACAACTAAGAATTAATTAACTAATCATAAAGGGGTAGGTAAGCCTTAGAGCCTACCTACCCTTTTTTAATACTAAATAATAATCATGAGTTGTACTATTTCAGATGGAAGAAGAGAGCCATGCAAGGATTCGGTAGGGGGCATTAAGAATGTTTACTTTACTGATTTCGGTAACTTCGGAAGTATCGCTGCAAGAACTGATGAGGAGATTACAGACTTCACAACAGATGCTACGTGGTATAAGTACGAGGTAAAGGGAGCTTCTTCTTTCACCCAAAACATTCAGTCGAATCGTGATAATGGCACTACTTTCTTTGAGCAGGTTGTTGAACTAACCTTCAAGAAGATGAGCGTCGAAGATCACGACCGCATATACAAAATTGCCGCAGGAAGACCTCACATTGTAATCGAAGATTATAACGAGAATTTCTTCTTAGCTGGAGAAGAGCATGGTTGCGAAGCAACAGCAGGAACTGTTGTTACAGGTGCAGCGATGGGAGATTTGACAGGATACACCCTAACGCTAACTGCTATGGAAAGAAGACCTGCTAATTTTGTTACAGGAACAGCTAAAACAGAAGTAACTAATTAAAAGTATTTATCATGGCTTGTAGCATATCTTCAGGAAGAACAGAACCTTGCAAGGACAGCGTAGGTGGATTGAATGCCGTATATATTATAAACTTTGAGGACACTAACTATGCTCCTACCGACGACACCGTTGCAGGGAGAGTAGTACAGGAGCTAACTAAGGTGGGAACTAGCTCAGGTGCTAAAGTGAACGCATATAAGTTTGAATTAAAAGGCGGTTCATCATTTACTCAGAACGTTCAAGCGAGTAGAGAAAACGGAACTCTTGCTTTCGAGCAAGTATTAGAGCTTCAACTTAAGAAGCTAACTAAAGACTCTCACAAAGAGATTAAAGCCCTTGCCTTTGGTCGTCCTCACATTATCGTAGAGGATTACAATGGTAAGCTATTCTTAGCAGGTAGAGAACATGGAATGGAAGTAACAGGAGGAACTATCGTAACAGGAGCTGCTATGTCAGACCTAAGCGGTTACACTATTACTTTTACAGGCATGGAAAGAAAACCTGCACAATTCATCGACGAAGGAACAGACCCAACAGTTGCTTCTGCATTATCAGATGCATTTGTTAATTATGATATCGACGCTGTAACAGCAGGTATCCAAATTGACGATGATGCAGACTTAGCACCGTAATGCTAATCTGTACTTTAATAAGGAGGGGGCTTTTAGCCCCCTTTTTTATTGAATAGAAAACAAAAAACATCTACTTTAGTTATCTTATTGTGATACGATTAAGACCAATAGATACCGAGCAAACCTTTAGCATTATACCTGCTAGTTATACTGCTAATGATATTGCATTATCAACGATATATATTACCGACGAAGAGACTAAGATAAGAACAGCATACCTTCCAGCTATTGACCCTGTATGGTACTCTACCATTATTCAATGGGATGATATGGAACTTATTTGGAACTTTGATGAAACAACTGCAACAGAAGGATGGAAGTTTGTTTTATCTGGTAATACGAACTTCTTAAACATTACCATTCTTTCGACGACAGGTTTAAAGGAAGGTTCGATATATACGTTTGAGATTATAGGTGAAACCAATGTGTTGTTTAAGGACACCATATTTGTTACAGCCGAAACAGACAAGTCTAAAATTTACAGCAATCCAAACACCTATAAGGAATACGATGATGGTGCGGATAGCTACATAGTTATATAGCATGGCAAAAAGCAGAGTAAGATTAGTTAATGCAAATACACAGCCAAAGACGTACAAGAATAGTACTAGGCTTGTTAATTTGAGTGGATATCAGTCTCCAGAGATAGTTGAGGATGATAGAAAAGATTGGGTATTATACTTGACGGGAGATGACCGCCAAGACTACTTCGACTCTTTAATAGAGAAGTATCTAGGTAGTCCAACCAATGCTAGATGTATCAATGGTATTAGCGACATGATTTATGGTCGTGGGCTTGAAGCTGCTGACAGCAAAGAGCGTCCAGAGATGTACGCTAGAATGAAGCTTTTATACAAGCCTTCTTGTCTGCGTAAGTTAGTTAATGATTATAAGTTACTTGGTCAAGGTGCATTACAGGTTATTTATAACAAGAATAAAACTGCAATCACTAAAATCGTACACTTCCCAATGGAAACCCTTCGTGCTGAGAAGGCAAAGAATGGTAAGTGCGAAGCGTACTACTATCACCCTAAGTGGTCAGAGATTAAGACCATA
>BCSF01000658.1_pt1 | contig 12719 bp, 27 predicted proteins | sample 1016431 | NCBI WGS metagenome assembly BCSF01 (sample SAMD00045685;SAMD00045686;SAMD00045687;SAMD00045688;SAMD00045689;SAMD00045690;SAMD00045691;SAMD00045692;SAMD00045684;SAMD00045690;SAMD00045691;SAMD00045692;SAMD00045684;SAMD00045685;SAMD00045686;SAMD00045687;SAMD00045688;SAMD00045689, study...
CAATTTGGTTTTCCATATTATCCATACGTTGGGATAATGTGGGCTTTTTGTTATTGTTCATAACTGTAATACTCAATGAATGTGTAATAATTAATATACATAATTAATTAAATTCTGAACGTCGAGTTTTCGACGACGGGTATTTGTGCCTGTCGTATTTAAACCCAACGGTCGCCAATTGTTATTGTTATACATATTTATATTTGAAAGTAATAATACCATTTACTGTATTAACATATAGTCTATTTGTAACAGATCTAGGTTTGTGCCATTGTTCATGTTGGGAGGCTCTATTCTCCCATAAATCATCACAAGGCAGTTCAGCACTACATAGATTACAAACGGCTATCTTATCTGTCATGTTTATAGATTCCTGCTATTCTATTTAAATCAATAGAATCGGGGTGTTCTAATAATAACCTCTCATATTGACATGATATACATTTACAGCTAGTCATTATCTAACTCCCTCATCTGTTCCTCATTTATAATGAGTTCAGGATTAGACACATTTTGCCATGATATTAAGCCCTTATCGTGTCTTAACTTATATAAACGATCGTTGCTACGATAGAAGGGAGAATTAGTCATAATACTCCTCACTATCAACAACATACTCCTCTGAGTCACAGTAGGAAATCTCATTAGCTTTAGAATAAACGTCTAAAAGTGCGTTTTCAATATCCTCAAAATAAACCTCGGTATTGTTAGTGGCTAGGTCACTACCCATTGGTTTACTTTCATCAGTAACCATTTCGACGTTGTAATAAATTAATATACACAACTGTCGTGGTTTTCGACGTGCTGATTTCGTGGCTGGGGTATTTAAACCCAGCGATTGCCCATTGTTATTGTATATTTGATTTTTTAATCAAGAAACAATCTAGGCATAGGGGGACATTATCAGTATGCATTCTATAATATAGAATACCACCAGCAGGATCTATTATAATCCCACAATCATGGCATTTAATAATGTCCATAGGAGAGTTTGTTTCACTCAAGAGGAATCGCCCTCTCTAATTCAGATACACGTAATTGCAATAAATCTATCTGTCTAGCCATGTGTCTCATTACATGACCTATTGATTTATCTGTCCATTTAGGTGTGTCGGTCAAGAAGAATCTCCCTCTATTTCATTTATAATACATTCTCTCTTTGAGCCACCACACCCACATTGGCATGATCTATGTCCTGAACAGCACTCACATACACCTACAAAACAATTAGTGCATTCCATTTCATGTTCCCAATCTAACCTTTCAATACCATCATCAAATTCTAATGGTAGGGTTGGGGTGTCACTCATTGAGTGACAGCCTCGCCTATATATGTGACATTTATACCAGATTTTGTGAGAATCTGTTTAAATGCTGGAACATTTGCTTTTGGAACATATCTGATGTAGTAGCCACGTTTTGGAATTGCTCTAATATAGGTGGCAAGGTGTTTATAAAGGCGTTCAGGGAGGCGACTATCCTTTAAGAAAGATATGTTACCATTTTCCTTCTGTCTAAATGTTACTGATAGACCAGCACATTCTTCTCTAATCTCAGCCATGGTTGATTTGACCTCGAAGGTAGAAGCAACGCTACCACTACTTTTTATAGTTGCTTGGCTTGGTTTTTCAACCTGTGGAGTGTCCACAGAATCTATCATTGTTGCGAATGTTGTTGTCAATTTTTTTTCCTTGACCTATAAGGGCAGGTCTTCCCTTGCTAAAAAGCAATTCCTGTTGATAGTGATTAAACACACATCAATCAGTTGCTTGGTTCGCTTCTGGTCGTCATTCGTGCCTGTGGTATTTAAATCCATCGATCCCCTATATGTTATGTTTTTGATATAAAACACTCAATAGGGGCTATCTATTATCTTTTTTAATACCTTATACACCATGACGTACTCATGCTACTAATACATTGTATTATATATCTACTTTATAGGGTGCTTCCCTACCTACAACCAACATACATTGTAACACGTTGCTTTTACATACATCTACCATTACAATGCTTGATTGCGATTCAGTTCGAATCTGCTGACCATTTGTGCCTAGCCCATTTAAACCCTTCGCTCCCTATATGTTACTGTCATATGAGTATGTATGTATAACGTATAGGGTAGGCAGGTTTTTATTCGATCGTGCCTAGCCACGCCTGAGCCACGCCTACTAGGCGAGGGCTTCCTATTAGTAATACCTATACCAATACCTATAGCAATATGATGTTGTTTGTGTTATTGTACGGTATATCATACGGTTCGTTCCTAATGACATGCCATATTATAGGCAATATCCCTGCCACCTACGCCCCCTATATATGTGTTGATATTTTAGCGTAGCGAGGCACGACAGGCACGAACCCCCTTATAGGAACATTTTCACAGTATACAGTTAGGCTTATATAGTGCTGCAAGTGCACATGGAAAATATTTCAAATTTTAACATTTATAAGAGAATTATAAATCTTTGTCAAAAAGGGAGAGAAGAGAGAGAAAAAAATAGGAGGGTTTATATCACCAGTAACCGTATAATACACGTGCACCGTACAACTGTCAGAAGTTATTTGTAACATTCGTCCTATTTCGTTACACTGTACGGTCCACACAGCGTACGTCCTTGGCAGGACTCCCTCGGTGTCCCGTGGTTGGTTACCTTTAACAAGCGGGGCACCACTCTTACATTTATATTAGGATTTCACATATATACCATGGGTAACATGAAATTTAGCTGTCACATTTGCGGATATCCATCCGTACACCAGGTATGTAGTCCTTGTAGCAACGCTTACGAAAGGGGGCTGAAATCACGTAACGTGAAGGTTTGTATCAATAAAAATAAAAAATTAGACGTATTTAGCATAAAATACAATATGGGTAAATTCTTCACAAGTATGCATTCACTGCCTGACGTAATCGAGATGAACACGCCTACGTACCACGACTACTGTTCAGTTAACGCACAGTTGCCCACACGCCCCCCTCACGAACGAGGTGATAGCCTGACAAGTATTAATGGTGTTCCTATAGTGATAGTTAATGATGCTGGTTATGGTTATATTTTTAGAGATTCGTCCTTCGGACGATATGTCCCCTGAATATAGTCGTAAACGACTATTATAATAACCGTAGGGTTATGATACTATATATACCCATTATACCAAATATATGTATGCCAATGGATTTGAAAGACATAGTTAAAGAGTTAGAAATGGATGGTGAGTCTAAGGAAGCTCTTAGTTTTGATACAATTATAAAGATGATAGCTGATGAAGATGAAGATGTTATTGAGACAATGACTGACATGCCCTCCTTGCCAAAGTTACTAAGACAGGTACACAAGGCCGGTTTTTGGCATGGTGCAGAGTTCGGTAGACAGGTATTCCTAGAGATCATGGAAAATGAAAAGAAGATGGAAGTACTAAAGGAATCAGACGCTATAGAATTCTAGCATAACATATTTATAATCCGCAAACGTAGTATATATATGCTTATTAAACTCAACCCAGGATTGAAATGTAAGGGATGTGATAAGAGAATGTCCATTGCAAGCGACAGAGCAGGATCTGTTAATCTCGTATTGATCGAAGACAAGCCTATACCAAAAGGTGACTTTGACTGTTACATTAATTGCGAATACTGTATGAAAGAACATGTAGGCTTTGGATTTATAAGAGATGGTGAATTCAAGGGTATACATACATACAGAGAATTATAATCATGGAACCAAAAAAATTCCGTGGCTCCGCCACGAAGCAACCTGACGGAACATGGCATGTTGAATTAGATGAGAATTTTAAACGACAACTTGACGATTTATGCCCAGCCGATAGAGCAGAAATAGAGATTATTATGCAAGGCCTACGAGATGGTACTATAGACGTAAACGAGTTAGGCACACGCTTGTGCAGTTATTGTGGTGAGCCTAATACTAATAAAGAAAATGTAATGTGCGATAATTGCGCAGATGAACTAAAATGAACTTAAACGACCAAAGGATTCTGATTCATCAGATAGTATTTCTGACCTTTGGTGTTCTGTATTTTTCACAAAGTGGTCGTCTTCTCGACGAATAAATTTTCTTTTATACAACTCCCTACATGGACCACAAAGTTCTTTGGTCCCCCTTAGTGTTACACTACAGTAGTTACAAATAAAAGGTCGGCTGATGCCGACTAATACAGTTTTGGATGTATCCAGCCAAGTGGCTTGGTTACTACCTTCTTCCTGAATTATTATATGATTTGCTATGTGCATTTTTATCCTCTATTGGTTCTGGGTTTTCTATTTCATATTGATCTACTTCACAATCAGAATTTTCACATAATGCCCTAGTGTTTCCATGAAATACGTGTTTGGAAAAAAAACCACACTTCGGACACTGGCTACTCATCTAGATGGCAACCCCACTTTTACATCTTTTGCGAAGCAGTTAATACAAGTCTTGCTTTTGGTAAGTGGCATTTCTGCTTCACACAACCAACATCTTGTCATCTTCAATTTCCTTTTACCTCCTCTAACAATGCCTTGATTTTTTGAATGTCATCAGGCAAACCAATCAGATATATTGGTGCTATCTGACCTGATATCTCTGTGTTTGGTATTCTTAACGTTACGTTGTCTGATACGTCAACTTTCATTTTCTACACCTCTCACATGCTGGTAGAGATTTTTTATCCAAATGAACCGGTACATTGCTTGCAAAGCAAGTATGACATAAACCGATCATCTATATACCTCTCCTTGTTTGTCAGGTTTTTGAGTCATTTCTGACTCGGCATGTTCAATTAGACTATCGATAACTTTTAGTCTGTATTCTTTCATTTCTTCTGTGGTACCTAATGGACCTGGTAAACCACTTTGTAATTTTTCGCTCGCTACCCTCGCTCTAACTTTTAACAAATCAGCGTGGTGGTCTGCTGCTAATTTTTCATCATTCCACATACTTAATATACGTCAATCACAAATATAAACGTATGGACGTAGGCTCACCTAACTTTGACAGATCGCTTCCGTGCAAACTTTGCAGAAGACCAGCGGTAGGTGCAGGAGGTGGATGTTGTGCAGATTGTATGATATCTGTATTGCTTGAAACGCAAAGGAATAAATATCCGATAAGCATAAAAGAATTGGAGAAAAAATGGAGAATAAGTTAGATTTACTAGTTGAAGAAATCGAAGTGCTTTCCAACGTCATTACAAAACTTAATTTTGACATGGAAGGTTTGAAGGAAGATAACGACAAACTAGTTGAAAACAGACCATTCATGGTAAGACAGATCCAGGCAAACGAGAAGAAACTCTTCAAGTTTATGAAACAGATAAACGAAAAGATGGAGGTAAAACATGAATTGGATGCAAAACTAAATGTTATGCGCATGGAAGAACAAGCAAAGAAACCAAAGGAAGACAAACCAAAAAACAAGAAATCGACTAAAAAACGTACGAAAAAAGACGAAAACTTAAAACAAACAAAAACATAATAGATTGTTGCGTAACAAACTTTTCTTTTCTTTAATTACTATGCTTATAGTTATTGGTGGTGTTAGTGTTATTCCTGCTGATGGTGATAGATTTGAGACTCTTAAACTTAGACATAGTGAGGCCCCCGAGGTCTGTATGTTTGAGCCTAACCCAGAGATAGAAGCGGATAGAAAGTATAATTTTGAAGTAATAACCAGAGTGTCGGTTGATATATGGGTAGATGCATTAACATACAAGTATCCTCAAGGTAATTGGGAGATAAAGATACATCCTACAGTACCATGGGAAGAACATGAACTCGCAGAGCGTTCTGACTATCCTCACTGTAATATTATGGTTGTATTTGAACCAATATCAGATGGAAAAAGATTAGGTTATGCATACCCTGATTTCTCAAAGTCGTCACATAAACATATGGTTGTGGTTGTACATACATACGAAGTAGACCAAAACAGTATAGTCTTTAACCAAGACGGAACTGTAACGAGGGAATTAGAACCAATGTCATTAAGTCTAATACAATCAATATTACAACATGAACTAGGCCATGCATTCGGATTATTACATTATAACATATCAGATCCGTTAAAGCAAGGTGAATATGGAACAGATAGATCCATGATGTATCCTGCTTTGCACAGTAAAAGTGGACTTGTTCATATACAAGAACCTGAACTGATAATGATGTCAAAGATATATGGTGAAGACGGATGGGGTGGTAAAATGCCTATTCTTATGCCAAAACAATGTGATTTCATACACAATATACTCACCAAATGTGACTGGTAAGGCTAAAGCCCTAATATTTAAATAACTCAAGCATACTATACTTACTATGGGTTGTGAAGACGGAGTAGCATGTCAATTAGGTCCTGACGGATTATTTACTGTAACGAAAAGTAAAAAGAAAAAAGAAGAAAAACCTAAAGATACCATCTAGTATCACACATTCTCTATACTACATTTTTTACAAAGCTATAGCTTAGGTGATTATCACCTATCACACTATCCGCTCTATACTAAAATTCGTATAGTGTAGATAGAGTGATTAGTGATAATTGGAAAATTTAGGGAACAAACGATTTTGTAGTATAGTGAAAGTAAGATAGCTATATATTACCTATTAACCATATATAATATATGATAAGATATAATACAAATGATCTGGCTAGGAAAACAGAATTGAAAAGGTTAGATGATATCCTCGTTAGACTAATTTCCAACGAAATGGGTTTAAAGAAAGAGGATGTAGCTGAATTTTTCTTCGATACTAAAACCAGAAGAGATAAAATCATAAGTGATTATAACGAATTTGTTGTACAAGATATGTTCAAATGTATGTACAAGTTTGCAATGGAGCCTATCCTAAAAGAAAAGAGAAGATTAGCACATAACAAAGCACAATCAAAGTACAGAAAAGATAAATTAGGAATGAAATCAAGAGATCCAGACTTTGTACCTTTAACAAAAGCACAACAGAATAAAAAATATGCAGAAACTGAAAAAGGGAAGGCTGCTATTAAGAGAGCAAAGGAGAAATATTACAGAAATAAGGTAAAAAGAAAGAGACAAGCAGTAAAATCCAGATGGATTTAATCTTTATATATCATTTTTTCATATACTTTGTATGATCCACAATCAATTAGAAATGAATAGACAGAAACAAGAAGAACCAGTTGTAAAATTTGAAGATAATTCATGTGATTGTGATAATTGTGACTGTTTAGATCACAAAGATTGTGATTGTGAAGACTGCGAATGTTGTTAGGATAAGTTTATATTACATGTTAACATATATAGGGTGGCTGTCAGGGATTACCACCGTGTTCTGCGCGCTGAGTGCGGATAAACAGTAGCCCTCTTAAGCCTTAAGACTAGAAAGTGCGTTAGAGACGTCATCTAGTCACCCATTTTTTTGTCGTACAGTGTAAAAAATTTTTCAAAAAAGACGAAAATTTTCGCAAAAACGAAAAAATTTTCCGCATACTTTAAATAAGCGGACGATTACTAATATATATGGGATTTAGAGAAAGGTTTACTAATGCATATAAGGCTTTAACCTCAGTAGACAAGTCATATACCGAAACTACATCTAGACCAGCCATTATGCAGCCATACATGGCAACAGATACAGGTGCGAAACTACCCATTTTCCCTTTCCCACTCATAATGATATACGAATTATCCGATAACGTGGATGCTTTGAGGATTTCTATCGAAACAATCAACAGAGAGATGTTCAAAAACGGTTTTGAGGTCGTTGAAAAGTACAAATACAAGTGTAATAACTGTGGAAAAGAGTTTGACGGCAAACCATCAGCAACTGACGCCTTTGATCGCAAAGAAGGCGCTCCATCAGACCCTGATACAGACAAGGCACCTGCTAGTCACGCTTCAAAAATACTAAAAAAAGCCTCAGTACCAGGCCCAAAAGAAGATGATACAGCACCAAAGTGTGACGAATGTTTTTCTGAAGACATTTCTCGTCCAAAACCAGAAAATCGTAAAATTTTACAGAAACTTTTCACAGATTTTGTAAATAATAACGACCAAACCATGGAAGATGTCGGCAGAATGATCGAAAGAGATCTGGAAGTCGCTGATAATGCCTATTTATTACTATTAAAGAACTATTACATTAATGATACTACTGGTAAGATTGATCCAAAGAAGACTAAGATTAAAGAATTGATAAGAATAGATCCTCCCCAAGTTGCAATCATCGCAGACTCAGACGGTAGAGTGGGTTTTGACGATAAAAGAAATGCTGTGTACGTTTGTCCACGATTTGAACATAGAGATAAAAGGCTCTCCAAACCACACTGTGATAGGTGCGGTGCGGAAGCATTAAAAGCACTGTTAGAAGTTTCATCAGTGTATTCTGTAGGTGTGCCTCAACCAAAAAGAGTAATTTATGCACAAGGCGAAGTTATTTGGGTTGCAGGAAAATATAAACCAGGATTAATTTACGGATTTTCACCAATTTATGCTTTATGGAGTAAAGTAATGTCATTATCTCATATGGATGAGTATATTAGAAAATACTTTGACAAAATGAGACCACCAAGAGGATTATTAGTCATTGCATCAAGAAACTATGAGACTTTTAGAAAATCATGGAGCACTTTGGAGCAAAGAGCAACTGAAGATCCTTATATGGTACATCCTTTGTTGGTAGAATCAGATAAAGGCGGAAGACAGATGGCACAATGGATTGATTTCACGGGGTCACTAAAAGAATTACAATTTATAGATATTAGAAGAGAGTTAAGACAGATTATAGGTGCAGCATATGGTGTATTACCATTATACTTTGGAGAACTTCCATCAGGATGGGCCAATGAAGGCATGCAAGTAACTATTACTAACAGACATATCAAATGGTCACAAGACTTCTTAAAAACACACATATTTGATAGATTGGCAAAGGAATTACAAGTTGATGATTGGACTTTAAAACTTAGAGAAGGTGAAGAAGCAGATCAACTCAGAGATCTCGAAATAGAAGCACAAGAGATTCAGAACAACGCAACATTACAACAGATGGGCTTCGATGTTAAGAGAACACATACAGGAGAATGGGTTGTCGGAAAAGAGCCAACATTTGAACAAGTTATGTTGCCTGAAATGGTTGCACAAGAACAAGCAGCAGAACTCGGACTCACACCACAACCAGCAGAAACTGGCGGAAAGAAACAAGGTAGAGGAGATTCTACAACAGGTGACGGTGAACGAACTGCAGGTTCCAAACAAGGAGGTCCTATGAACAAACGTCCAAGCGATCCTGGCGGTCAAGGACAAGGCAGTCCAACAGCAGGAGGTAAACAAAGATCTGGAGCATTCAATGCATCACAGAAATCAATAGGCCATACTGAAGAATTCTGGGTTAGAAAAATTACAAAGGATATGGATTTATCAGATGATGAAGCCAGAAATATAGTTAAGACATGGGAGAAAGAATATAAAAAATCAGGGACCATCTATTACCCAACAATAGTTGAAGAAGATGAGTTATCACCAGGTCTAGCAGAAACCGTACAAAGAAAAAAGAGAGCATCTAAAATGAAGTATGCTCCAAGATCAGAAGATATGATTCCTGATGACCAATATGAAGACTAGTGCCAATATATTAAAACACAAAAACAATTATATATAGGATAACAGCATATAATATATATGGCCAAGAGTAAAAACACTAAAAAAATTAAACAAAAACAAGTAAACGCACCTCAACAACCACCTGGACCAAATAATGATGTGTACCGTTCAATTAGATTTAAATCAGATATTAAGACATTAGTGGTAAGAACCGAACTTGGATATGATATGGTGTTTGAACTTAACCCACAAATAAGAGTTAATCCGTATGAAGGTTCAGAAAACGGGACACCTAAATTTCAATCATCAATCATATGGAATCTTAAAGGTGTAAGACCAAGAGGAAGCACATTAAAACAAACTGAAATTGAGAAATTAATAACAGAGAGATCAGTATTACCAATGGAAATGGATTGGGATGTATGTCAATTAGGTTTTGTATATTCAAACGCAAGAGATCCTAACAATCATAGATGGTGGTTAGAGACATTAAAATCTGGACAAAAGATGGGTGAATTCACAAGTCAACTTTCAGAATACCCATTAGATATCACATCAACCGCACCTATCGGATCTAGATCATGGTTTGACGGAATACATCACGGACGGTTTACATTTTCGAAGGATAGCATAAAAGATGCGAAAGAAATAGGCAAAGGTCATGTATTTATTGAAGGTAACGGCAAAGGTAGAATAGGTGATATTAAAGGAAATATAGAAATGCCTGAAAATACTTACAAAATAAGACTACGATTTGATATCAGAAAAGATCATTGGTATATAGAATTTGTAGATCATACAGGTACTCAGTTAGGAGAATCTATCGTAAGTAAAAACATCAAAGCAGACGCAAAATTCAAGGGACATATATTAGCAGATCCAGCTAGACCAAAAGTATCAGGTATGATATTAGCAGAAGATGTGATCGCAATCAAATCAGATCCACAATTAACAATGATCAAAGGTAACATTTAAACGTAACCAACACATTAGATATACTATGATCTGGGATAATTTCATCAAAGGATTGAAAAAATCATTCGGTGGAGATGATCACTTGAGAGAATTAAACAAATGCTCTATGTGTGGAAAGAATAGTTTTTTTGGAACTTGTTTAAAATGTGAAGTGGATGAAGCATATAGAGGATGGGAGAGAAAACGACGTGAAAAATAGAAAAAAAGATCCTTATGAATACATAACCCCGGAAAACTTTGATATGGTTAGACAATGTTTAATGCAGGGGCTACACTCTAAAGATCCAAAAATAATAGTAGAAAATATGAAAAAAATAACAGATATACCTACAGAGGCTATAGAAGCAATAGTTAGCCAGGAGATAGGAGGCGCATTCGACGCATGGCAGGAGCAAAATGGCTGATAAATTAGATGTAAATACAGGTGGCACTGCCGCAGGTAAAAAAATATGGGATATGCACCAGGCAGACGAACAAAAACATGTTAATAATCATAAAGAAGGGTTTTGTTGGAACTGTGAGAAGAAGAAAGCAGTATCAGCAACAATGTTTAATGTTTGTGCACATTGTAGAAGAAATAGAGGACCTGAATTCACACTTGTAACACTAGCAGACAAAGGATGGGATTTATGCATGTTTTGCGGTAAATACTCATGGGATATAAAACAAATTAACGCTAGGCTATGTTATAGTTGTCATCATAGAATCAGAGAGAAATTACGTGACTTTAGAAGAGCAGGCGGTACTACTAAAGTAGATCCATTTTGGAAGAAAATGAGAAGGAATCTAGGTAAAGATTACCTATTTAGAGAAGGTTTTACTAGAAATTTTAGAAAATAATTATACAGAATTAATTATAATATTTAATCTGGTTGCTGTATCGTCGTATAGGATATATCCACGAACATGAAATTTTTTATTATTCTCAAATCCTTTTTGTATTTTCCTTGCTACTGCAAAAGAATGTTCTATTTCTTGGCCTGAAAATATAACTGAGTTTGTCTTTGGGTCAATTTCAACTGAAACTATTGGTTCAAATTGATCTTCATATTTTTCAAATGCTTTCTCACCTTGATCAAAATACACTAAAGATTTGGAGAAATCTGGTTTGTATCCGGCTGCATCATCCCTATTATCACTAACTAAAACTATGTTTTTCTTGTTAATCCATAAAGCAGATAGATGATTCTCTGTAACTATGTCTTGTCCTTTAGGATATATTAGCATATAATCTTGAAGCGTATCATATAAGTATATCGACGCATTGGTCATTAATTTAATATATGGGTCTTGTTATATAAGAGTATGGGATACAACGACTGTAAAAAATGTGGAAAACTGATATCTAGATACTCAATAGACAGAGAGACAGATTACGATGTAGTAAAACATTATGAGTTCAAACTATGTTGGGGTTGTGGGTACTTTACAATATATCCTAATGTTCATGATGAATTCACTGTTTCTGTAATGAGAGACAAATCATTGATATTAACGCTCATTGAAGATAAACTATTGAAACCGATTCTTTAAATACAAATCACAGGTAATGTATTGTATGGAAGGAGTAATAGGAGATATAGCAGTAGGAATAGGACTATTCATAGTATCAGGCGTGTCAGCATATATTCTAAATTATTTTAAGAATAAGAAAAAGGCTATACAAGATAATGAAAAACGTATAGATGAATTAAGTGATAAAATAGATGACTTGCATAGAAAATGCAGGCATGACTCAATGAGACTACGCAAGGCAATTATAATACTTTCTAAGAGGTTAGACAGCAGTTCAGAAAAATTACATCCCAAGGCAGGAAAGACTGCATTCGAGGAAATTACAAGAGATATCCTGACTGACGATTACTGAAAAACTTAAATAGGCTATCCACGTGAACTGAGTATGGTATTCGAACAAGCAGGTCGACTCAGATATCATGCCTTATGGGCATATGTAGGTATCGTTGCACCAGCATTCTTATTGGATAAACTGCCATTGACAGATATTCAAGGAATTGCAGCAATATTAGCACCTATTGCATTGGTATTAGCAGCAGACGTCGCAAAAAATAGAAACGCAGTAACCTCTTCTTAGACACATTTTTCACTTAGACTAAGGGAGACTCTCGTATTTTTTATAGATATTATTATATAGGATGAACACATTC
>BCSF01000659.1_pt1 | contig 12696 bp, 13 predicted proteins | sample 1016431 | NCBI WGS metagenome assembly BCSF01 (sample SAMD00045685;SAMD00045686;SAMD00045687;SAMD00045688;SAMD00045689;SAMD00045690;SAMD00045691;SAMD00045692;SAMD00045684;SAMD00045690;SAMD00045691;SAMD00045692;SAMD00045684;SAMD00045685;SAMD00045686;SAMD00045687;SAMD00045688;SAMD00045689, study...
TTTTTCCATTAATTTTTTGTTGGATTCCAGGTGAAGAGGGTTGGGTTGATCGCGGGTTTGAGCAGCTGTCCAAAGCCCCTGATTGGTATTTTTACAGTTTGGGCATAGCAATTTCAGCTTCTTTTGGTGTAAGAGGCGTACAAAAATTCTTTAAGAGGTAATTATGGCTGACTTAAAAATACCAGTAGCATTAGTTTTTGCTATGGCAGTGCAATTAGTTGGTTTAGTGTGGTACATAAGCAACATTGTTCACGACATTGAACATTTAAAACAAACTGTTTCCGCACAAGATGAATTGATTAGGTTGATGGATCAAGACGTTGATGATCTCTGGTATTTCTGTACCTACACTGAAAACAAATGGGCTGAGTCATATACAAATGACATGACCTACCAAAGAGTATGTGGGTCAAAAGAGGTTGAAAATTAATGTACACTTACTTTGTTTCTTCAGTAGATAGAGTTGTAGACGGTGATACGGTAGATGTAATCATTGATCTTGGCTTTGATCTAACAAAAAAGGAACGAGTAAGACTTGCAGGTATAGATACTCCAGAAAGTCGTACAAGAGACTTAGAAGAAAAGGCTATGGGTCTTGAGGCAAAAGATCACCTTACAGGTATGCTAGAAGGTGCTGATAAGTTGATAGTCAGAACAGAAAAAGAAGGTAAGTATGGCAGAATGCTTGGTTGGTTCTACAAAGATGAAGATGCAAAGTATTCTATAAATGAGACTATGATAGAACAAGGCTACGCCTGGAAGTATGATGGTGGTAAGAAAGAAAAAGACTTACAGACATTAAGAGATAGAAGGAAAGCCCCAAATGAGTGAAGCATTAAAGACATTGCAGGAAAAGATAGGAGCTACGCCTGATGGTGCATTTGGCCCTAATACTGCAAAAAAGATTTGTCATCATTACGTTTTGAACCCAGAAAGAGGCGCTCATTTTCTTGGGCAGCTTGTGCATGAAAGTGGCACGTTCAGATATACAGAAGAAAATTTAAACTACTCTACAGAGGCTATCCTTAAAGTTTTTGGTAAATATTTTAAAACAGAGGGTGAAGCTGAAAGCTGTGCTCGTAACCCACAAGCATTAGCGGATCGAGTTTATGGACACCGTTACGGTAACAATGGACAAGGATATTTGTGGCGAGGTAGAGGGTTTCTTCAATGCACGTTTAAAGAAAATTATGCTATGTTTGCGAATGATATGAACTTGCCAGAGGTAATGAAAGACCCCGATCTTGTAGCCACAAAATACCCAATGGAAAGTGCGCTTTGGTTTTTTAAAAGAAATGATCTTTGGGAAATTTGTGATGAAGGCGTTAATGACGATACAATTAAGCGTCTTACTAAGAGAATTAACGGTGGATATAACGGATTGAAGCACCGAAGAGAAGAAACTAAGAAGATTTATGAGTGGTTATCTTAAATTATGGTATGCACTTTGATTTTTGTAAATAATATGATAAAAAAGCATAAATGATATTCGGAGCCTCTAATGTTAGATAAACTTGTTTCTGGAATTTTTGGTGGAAGCGGAGGTAATTTTTTAACCAACCTTGCCGCAAATGCCATAACTTCTAAGATTCTTGGGGGTGATACAAAAGATGCTTTGATGTTCACAGCCCTTCAACAGGGTCTTGGCTCTGAAGGTTTAAATCTAGGAAGCTTGTTTGGTGGAGGGGCTGAAAAAGCATCTACTGGCATGGGTCCAGGTGCAATAGCGAAAGCGGCTACGCCCTTAGTTAATGCTGACGTTGATCGTAGACTTGCCGAAGCTGCAACTAAAAAAGCATTAGGAGATCAAGTCACAAATGCGATTTCAAAAGTTGCTCCAGTATTCAAGCAGGGCGAAAATACACTCGGATACGCCAAGTTTCTTGTGGATGCAGGCTTATTACAACCAGACAGCAAACTAGCTAGTCTTTTAAACTCTCGTGTCGGTGAGGCATTGGCAACTGGTTTAGGCTCTCAGTTAGCCTCAAAAATGTTCGACAAGGAAGAGCAGCTAGGTACTGGCATGAGTTCTCGACCATTTGGCGGTGAGGGCGACATTCGTATTAACATCCCCCGTAGATTAGCCGCAGGTGGCTACATTGACGGTGAGTATTTCCCCCGTCGTAATGGTGGGATTATGCCATCTGAGGGTTCAGGTCAAAAAGATGATGTTCCTGCTATGCTAATGGCAGGTGAATTTGTCCTAACGAAAGACGCAGTAAAAGGGCTTGGTAACGGAGATTCTGAGCGTGGCATAGAAAAAGCGTATTCTATGATGAACAAATTAGAGAATAAGGCGAACAATTATGGCTGATGACATCTATACAACGGAAACAATTCAACGTCGTCCTGAATACATTGAGCGTCTTGAAAAAGCTTTACTTAGCGGAATATTTGGCACTGAAACAGATGGCGGTTTAACAGGGGGTCTTCTTCAAGATCCTGCTTTGTTTCAAGTAGCACCATATCAAATGGCAGGCCAACAGGGTCGCGCACAGCCAATTCGATTTGAAGACATTGTTGATGATACGGGAGCAGTTGTAGGTCAAAAACCTATTTATGCTGAAGGTGTGCAGCCTGGAGATATTACAGGTTTTGGATTAGAAACATTTGCTGCACAAGCTCTCTCCCAAGATTTAAATAATGATGGTATTCCAGATTTTATGGGGCGATACACGCCTTATTTTGAAACAGCGGGCAGTGCAGCCACAGGTGGGTTGGAATCTTTACGGCGTGGGCTTGGCACTGTGGGAGAGGCCAAAACATTTTTTGGTCCTGCGGCACAATATGTTTCTGGTGGTCGAGGTATGTATGATCCATCACAGTATGTGTCACAATTCATGTCTCCATACACTGATGAAGTTATTAGTGAAGTAGAAAAAGATATTGAAAGACAGGGTAATGTAGCCCGACAACGTGCATCAGCAGAGGCTGTGGGTCGTGGCGCATTTGGAGGTTCAAGACAAGGCATTCAAGCCGCAGAAGTTGAACGTGCAATTCAAGATGCAAAATCAAAAGCAACTGCTGATCTCAGGGCTAAAAATTACGAACAAGCTTTAGCAGCATCATCTCAGGCATATCAACAAGCGGCAACTCGTGATTTAGAGGCAGGTCGTTTGATGGGTGGCCTTGGTCAGTCAGTTGGTCAACTTGGCTCTCAGTTTGGCACTCTTGGTGGTCAATACGGATCACTAGCAGGCACAACCGCAGACATTGGTCGCGTTTACTCTGCGCTACAGCCTGCGGATCTCGCGTTTATGACAGGCGTAGGCGAAGCAGAACGTGCTTATCGTCAACAAATGATAGATACCGCAAGACAAGAATATCAGCGTCCAACGGAGCAGGCTCTATTGCCTTACACATACGCTTATGGTGCGCTTTCAGGAACTCCTTCAGCAAGCGTTTATTCACAAACGCAACAGAACTACGCTCCTGCACCTAACCCGTTCTTGTCGGGCCTTGGCGCGTATACTACGCTTCAGGGTATTAACCAAGCTGCATAAGGCGAACAATTATGGCGAGAGAACCGTTACGCAAATACCAAACAGAACTGTCTAGATACGGACTTGGGTTGGGTGGTATAGGAAGTCCATCAAAAGCACGTTTTGACGCCCCTTTAAAAAGCGGTTCTATCAAAAGAAGTTTAAACTCTGGAATTGGTTCTGCGGGTCCACTCCGCACTGTTTTTGCAGAAGAAGGCCCTGCATCGGGTGGGTTTTCTATGGAGCGAGAGCTATACCAAGATGATCCACTTGCGGGGCTAACTCGTGAAGAATCTGTAGATTTATTAAAGTCTATGGGCATAGATATGGGCAGCCCTACTCTTGCATTTCAATCTATAGTAGAACGTGCAAAAAGACGGCCTGAGTCTGTTCTTCCAGATATTCCATCAGATGTAGGAAATATTTCTGAATTGGCAAAAGCATACGCCAAAGTTGTAGAAACTGCGCGTCCCGAAGCTTCGTCTACATTGCCGTCTGTTGAAGATATTTTATCGGCTGATCCAAGCGTTTTTGATGTTGAAGGGCCAGAAATAACGAAACTTAAAAAAGAAAGTGAAAGGTCACTTGGAATAAGTGGTCCTAAAGCTGATGAGTTAGCTAGAGCAGAGGAAAAAAGAAAGAAAGACGCTGAAGACTTTCGGGCAGAAGAAGCAAAAATTGCAGATATGCAAGGAATGCGTTCAGAAAGAGTTTCTCTAGAAGATATTATAGAACCTGAAAAAAAAGATGTTGCTGTTGAGGACGCATTTTTAGGCGGTATGTCAGAATATTACAAAGCATTAGCACAAGATGTGCCTGAAATTAGTGATCGTAAAGAACTCTTACAAAAATATATGCAAGAATTTTCTGAAGCGACAGGTATCCCTGTAGAGGGCAAGATTGACAAAAGCCAAGCACTTATGGCTCTTGGTCTTGGCTTAATGCAAAATCGTGCAGGTAAGAGGTTTAATGTCGGACGCATGTTAAGCTCAGTAGGCGAGGCAGGGCAGGCTGCTATGCCATATCTAACCAAAGCTAAAGATGAAGCAAAACAAGCACGTATCGCCGCAGGCAAATATGCATTGCAAAAAATTGAATCTGATGAAGACGCGGTAAATGCAATAAAATCAGCGAATAGAGCATTATATAACGATTTGGCTTTAGAAAATATAAAGCATCAAAATGATATGCAAAAAGAAATTTTAAAGGCTGAATTAGAAGGAAATGAATCTAAAAAAATAGAAGCTTTAAAATCTGTGGGTGACTTAAAAATAAGGATTGGATCTCAAGATATTCTTTTAAAAAGAGGCGCAAACTTAGAAGATGAAGGTCGTGTAGTATGGCAAGATCCAGTTGGTGATTCTAAAAATATTGCAACAGCATACAGAAAAACAACAGGTGGCTTGAATAGTATTGCTAGAATGAACGAGCTTTTAGATTTAATGGCAGAGGAAGCTGAAGGACAGCCTGGTGGCACAGCGGTTCAAGGTCTTTTAGATAAAGCTAGAGAGGTAGCAGTTGCTGTTGGTATGGATCTTGGTCCATATACTGGTGGTGAAGATGTTTCTCCTAGAGTTCAGTACGAAAAACTTAGTAATGCTCTTTTAGCTAATTTTAAAAGATATCTTACATCTGAAACAGGCAATGGTATTTCAACATACGATGTTACTCAAATTGAAAAAGCATTAGGTAAGTTTGGAACTTTTGATGATATTAAAGGGGCTAAAATGGCATTAAATGAAATTATGCCTATGTTTACACATTCATTAACTGTTTTGGAGCCTTTAGTAGAAGATTTTAGTGATAGAAATCAATATCGAAAAGGTGTTGCAGGAGATGAACAGTACAATGATGTAATGACCTTTTTAAGCAGAGAATTTGGCAAAACAAGCCTTATTCAACCAACTACAATTACAAAAGATGATGGTACTGTAGTCACTGAATATGATGTGAGTTACTAAAATGGGAACAGTTCAAGTCAACACTAACAGTGGTGTTCTTAACTTTACAATAAAAGGCGATACTCCGACTCCCGTCGAACAAATGCGGATTCAAAAAATCTTAAGAGAGCAGTCTTTAAAAAACACAAGAACTTCTGAACGGAAAAAAGCCGAACAAATGTTCGACTATCGTACTGGCATTCAAAATAATGAACTTCGCCGTAAATTAAGTCGAGCAGAAAACGCAGAAGAAGAAGCTCTTGCTTTAAAAACTATGGGCTTGTCTGAAACAGATTTTACACGCGATTATAGGGGCCGTCTTGCCTTGACCCCACAAGGAGCAAAACGTTTTGGTGTGGAATCAGATCGTAATGTAATTATTGATGAGCGTGGTTTTACACGCTCTGATCTCGCTGATTTGTCTAGCCTTGGTCGTGAAATTGCGGGTGGTGTTGCAGGTGCCTTAGTAGGTCAAGCAGCGATACCTATACCAATTTTAGGCGCTGCAATAGGTGCAGGATTTGGAACAGGTGGCGCAAAACTTATCGAAGAAGGTCAAGAAGTTGTAGAAGGAACTCAAGGACAAACAGCAAAAGAAGTTTTTAAAGATGCCGCAGTAGAAGCAGCCATAGGTGCGGCGGGTGAAGGTGCAGGTCAAGTATTATTTAAAACTGTTGGAAAACTTTTTGGTAAGCCAGGTGGAGATTTAACTTCAGAGCAACTTGAGCTTGCAGGAAAATCTATGGAATATGGAGTTACACCAACACTCAGTCAGATTGGTGCTAATAAGCTTGTAGCTAGACAACAGGCTATGGGTGAAAAAGTTCTTGGTACTTCAAAAAGACTTAGAGATAATCATCAAGCAATTACATCCAAGTTAGAAGATTTTAAGTCAAGTTATGGCGCTTCAAATCCAGATGAAGTTGCAGAAGTTATGATAAATGCGGCCAAAACTGGTAATAAAACTGTAGAAAATCAAATTAAAAATTACCGCAAAGAAGTTATCAAAAATTTTAAAGAGGCTAATGAAGCCCTTGGTGCAGCAACTCGTGCAGATGCTGCAATTGATGATGATTTATTTAAAATTCTTCGTAATTCATATAAAGCATTTGATGATGATATGAAGGCGCAATTTTCTGCAATTAACAAACTTGTTGATGATGCAACAGGAAAGGTCGCTGCATTTGATGTTTCTGCAATACGTGCAGATGCTCTTGAAGAATTAAAAGGTCTTGAAGGTGTAACTACTGGCAATTTAATGAAGAAAAAAGAAATGCTTCAAGGTATTACTAATTTGCCAGATCAAGCATCTTTTGCCCAAATATATCAAGCACGTAAAAGTCTTAACGATAATTGGTTAAGTAATTTTGGTTCGTCCAACGTTAAAAATGTAAAAGATAAGTTTCTTGGTCGTCTTGATGAAAAACTAGACATTAAAGAAGTAAAACGGGCTTTGAACCGTGTTGATTTAAGAGATTTATCACCAGAACAAAAAGCAATGTATCGTGCGGCTTCTCGTCAAATTGTTCCTGCTCGTGATGCTTTCCGTAAAGGCATTGAGCAATACGAAAACTTACATGGTAAGTTAGGATTGCGATCTCTTGTTGCAGATGTAAAAGGAGGAAAAACGCCAAACATTGTAGGCGGTGCAAATGCCTTAATTAAAAATAACAATCCAAAACCGCTACAAGCAGTTAAAACCGCAATCGGAGAGGATAAATACAATCCCATAAAATCTCGATTAGCGGGAGAATGGATGCGCACTGCTTTCAAAGAATCAATGAAGGACAACAATCCAACAACGTTTAGCGTGAAAAAATTTAAAGAAAAGCTAGATGGTTTGGGCACTACAGCCGATGAATTGTTCGGGAAAAACTTACCAGAAATAAATAAACTAGCAGACCAAATGTCTGTTTTAAATTTATCTAAAGTTACAGACAGTATGATTGATGAAGTTGTCACTCGTGGTGCAGATGAATCTGGCGTAAACCTATTACGCAATTTAAAATTTGCTATGGATGAGAAAGCCGCTCTTGATAAAAGCCGTGCAATAAAAGCATTACAGGATGGATCAATTACGCCACAAGCAGCAGCAGAAGTTATTGCTAATCGCGCAACTAAAGACGTTGATGTAGCAAAGCTTGTTAAATACTTTGATGCGCCTGAAGACTTAGATACAATTAAAGCATTTTATGTAGACAATATTATTGGCGACTTTGGTGATGCATTTTTAACCGATCCCAAACAATTCAAGTTGTTTGGTCAACGCCTGCAAGATGAATACAAAACTGGTAAGTTAACCACTGTATTTGGTGATGATGTTGCAAAAGACATGAAGGATTTTGGCAGAGTTATGGTGTTTAATTCAAAAGCAGCAGAAGGCGGTGATCTTGTTGCGGCTAACATTGCTGCAAAACCATTAGAAAATTTGGGAACACTTGCTAGACTTAGTATTATTGGTCGAGTTCTTTCAACAGGACCACAATATAAATCAATTATGAAGCAATACAATCAGATGACAAAAGGTGCATCTCAAAAAACTAAAGCTCAAGTTCTCGGAAATTTACTTGCAAACGCCTTTTCTTCAGCCTCATCACAAGCTCCTTTACAGATTATTCAAGAAGGAATCCAAGAAGGATCACAGCAATTATCATCGGCACTGGAAAGTGCAAGAAATCAAAACAAAAAGTTAACTCCTCCACCTACTCCCATACCGCAAGTCAAGCCTCCGATTGAAGTTGGATCTGTAAGTCAAACACCAAATATTCGACAAAGAGCGAAAGAAAATCCCGCAATTGCCGCAACACTGTTAGGTGGTCTTGGTAGCGCAGGTTTACTTTAATCTTCTATAACTGCTGAGATTCCTCCAACCATTGCTCTAGCAACTGGTGGTGCGGTCTTTTGCAGACCCTGGCTTCTGTATTCTTCATCAACAAGCAAAGACAATTGCTGTGATATGTTTCGTCTTTCTTTGTTTGCGATCTGTACGATCTTGTCATAAGTGTCTACATTCACACCTATAGACTTGTATTTAGATGGTTTAGGCACTAGCATAACTCCCATAATGTTCTCAAAACCAACATATAATCCCAAACTAAAAAGGTCAAGACCCAAGTACGGCAACAAGAAAACTGTGGTTGACGGAATAAAGTTTGATTCTAAATGGGAATCACAACGTTATCTTTATCTGAAGTCTTTGGAAAAAGCAGGTCGAGTAAAGAATTTAGAGCTACAGCCAAAGTTCATAATCTCTGTAAACGGACAAAAGATCTGCACATACATAGCCGACTTTAAATATGACAAGGAAGATAAAGAAGGCGTTTGGGAACATGTGATCGAAGACGCAAAAGGTGTGGAAACCCCTGAATTTAAACTAAAAAAGAAGCTTATGAAGGCTGTTCATAACATTAATATTTATTTATCCAAAAAAAAATAGTTGACACTGATCCCATACTTTTCTAAGTTTAAAGCTCTAGAACTAAAGAAAGTATTATTATGAACAGTACAGAACTTTTCGTTGCGCGAGAAGAACTCAAAGAGCAAATAAACATGCTCAAGAGTGATCTCAAGGACATTGAACTACAAATCAAAGACATGTTTTATGACCAAGCTCGTGATGCTTTACGGGCAGACGGTAAAGACTTTGGTACCACACATATGATCGCAGGTAATCAGAAGCTCAAGGCTAAGATTACCAAGAAAGTTGTGTGGGATCAGGATGAATTAGGCTGTGTTTTGGAGGCAATGGCTCCAGAGGATGCACGGCACTATGGAAAGCTTACGCTTGCAGTGGATGAGCGTAAGTATACAGCAGCACCACCCGCTATCAAATCGTTACTTGAACCTTGCCGTAGCGTTGAAGTTGGTGGATTTACAGTAGAAGTGGATAATTAATATGAGTTTACAAATTATATCTGCTGAACAGCGTCTTGCGGAAAAACGTGGTCACAAGATTGTGGTTTGCGGTGCAAGCGGTGTTGGCAAAACAACCTTGGCTCGAACACTGGAGCCACATTCGACACTGTTTATGGACTTGGAAGCAGGAGATGCAGCAATCGAAGGATATGAGATTGATGTAATTCGCCCCAAAACATGGGCAGATTGTCGTGACTTTGCGTGTTACTTAGGTGGGCCGAACCCTTCTTTGGCAGAAGATCAGCCATATAGTGAGGCGCATTATGACAATGTGTGTCAGTATTTTGGTGATCCAGAACAGACAATCAGCAAGTATGAAACTCTGTTTATTGATTCTATTACGGTTGCAGGACGATTGTGTTTTCAGTGGTGTACGCAACAACCAGAATCAAGATCAGACAGAACTGGCAAGCTAGATACTCGTGCAGCATATGGATTGCATGGGCGCGAAATGATGGGGTGGCTTACACAGTTACAACACATTCGCTCAAAGAACGTGGTCTTTGTTGGTATTTTAGATGAAGTTACTGATGATTATGGGCGCAAGCAATATGCGTTACAGATCGAAGGGTCTAAAACAGGCAGAGAACTACCTGGGATCGTGGATGAAGTGATTACGATGGCTGTGATGGCGGGAGACAACGGCCCATATCGTGCCTTCATCTGCGGTGCCTTAAACGAATGGGGCTATCCTGCAAAGGATCGTTCTGGTAGGCTTGATACACTTGAAGAGCCGCATCTTGGTAAACTATTAAATAAAATGAGTGTGGGCGCACCACAGGCGGAAAGACCGCTTGATTTTGTAGACCCAAACACTCAGCATTCTAGAGAAGGAGAATTAGCAAATGCTTAATTTAAATAATGCAAACGTATCAGAAGCTCCACAAATGGAGCGTACATTAATTCCTGCGGGTACAGTATGCCGCGCAGTGATTGTCGTAAAGCTTGGTGACATGGAGATTCCAGAGTTTGGAACAGGTCATTGGTTCAAGGCTTCACAGGCTACCAAGGCAAAGTGGATGGAGTTGGAGTTCACTGTTCTTGGCGGCGAATACGATAGACGCAAGTTTTGGGATCGCATTTTTGTTGATGGCGATAAAATGGGTGAAAGCGGTGTGCCACAAGCTAGAGAGATTGGATTATCAACTCTTAGAACAATTATCGAAAGCGCACATAACATTGTTCCAAGTGATGTTTCACCCGAAGCACAAGCTCGTAGACAGATTCAAGGCGTTAATGACTTGAATGGTATGGAGATTTGCGCTAAAGTCGGCATCAAGAAAGGCACAAATGGGTACGCGGATCAGAATAAGTTGACCGCAGCCATTACGCCTAACCAAAAGGATTTTATCCCTTCTGGTCAAGCGCCAATGTCTCAGACACCTGCCGCAACGCAGCAATTGGCGCAACCACAGCAACAGGCACAGCCGCCAGTAGCGAGTGGTGCAGTACCAAGTTGGGCTAATCGCTAATCTAGCGGCACAGGTTTTACTTCACCTGCTAGACCACCGAAGGGGAGCGGTGGGCCAAACACTCCCCCTCTTTTCTAGACCAATGGAGTTCCCAACATGTTATTGCGCCCCTATCAGGAGGCCGCTGTTAATGATGCGTGTAAAGCATTAGACAAACACGGTAATACAATTGTTGTAGCACCTACTGGAGCAGGCAAGACGATTATGCTCTCCGCGCTCGTAGGTGAACGCTACAAAGAAGGTAAAAAGATTTTGGTGATGCAACACCGCGATGAACTTGTAGATCAAAACAAGTCAAAGTTTGAGCGTATCAACCCATACATCACAACAAGCATTGTAAACGGCACAGTAAAAAATTGGGACGGAAGTGCCGTGTTCTCTATGGTGCAAACAATTTCCAGAGAGCGTAACCTGATGAACCGTCCTACCTTTGATATGGTAGTCGTAGACGAGAGTCATCACGCAGCAGCAGATACATATGTTCGGGTTATCGACGCAGTGAAAGCGGATAATCCTGACGCAGAGATCGTTGGATTCACAGCCACGCCAAACCGAGGCGATGGAAAAGGATTGCGGAAAGTATTTAACAACTGCGCACATCAGATTGAAATCACAACTTTGATCCGCGAAGGATTCTTAGTGCCACCACGCTCATTCACAATGGACTTGGGTGTTGGAGACCAACTGCAGAACGTAACGCGCAGAGGCGCAGAGTACGACATGCATGAGGTCGAAGCGATTATGAACAGCGAAGTGCTGAACAGGCGCGTTGTCGAAGAGTGGCAGAACCTTGCGGGAGATCGTAAGACAGTTGTGTTCTGCAGCACAGTGAAGCATGCCGAAGACCTGCTAGAAGAGTTCTTGGTCAGCGGCGTAAACGCAGCGGTAGTCACAGGCGAGACTCCAAAGGATGAACGCGCAGAAACGTTGCATGGATTAGCTCATGGCGACATTCAAGTCGTCGTCAACGTGGCAGTACTAACAGAAGGGTTCGACGCTCCACCAGTGTCGTGCGTTGTTCTAACACGCCCATGTTCTCAGAAGGGAACAATGGTACAGATGATCGGGCGTGGCTTGCGCACATTCAATCCAGAAGAGTTTCCTGACGTTGTAAAGACAGACTGCATCGTTCTCGACTTTGGCACGAGTATCCTGACGCACGGATCGTTGGAAGATAGCGTTAATCTGGATGACAGAGAGCAGAAGGGCGAAGCACCTACGAAGATTTGTCCGAGTTGTGACGCGGAAATCCCCATGGGCACGAAGATTTGTCAGTTTTGCGGACACTTGTTCGAGTCAGAAGCACTGGAGAAAGCCGAACTAGAGCGTTTCGAGATGACAGAGTTCGACTTAATGCGCATGTCACCGTTCCGTTGGATTGATTTGTTCGGGGACAACTGCCTACGCATGGCTATGGGGTTCGATGGATTCGTCGGAGTTGCAAATATTGCAGAGTTAAGCATTGCGTTTGGGAAATGTAATACAACGAAGAAGTTCAAGGTTCTAGCAGTGGGCGGCTCAACACAGGCCACAGCCGCAGCAGATGACTTCTTGCGGGAGATCGAAGACGGGTCAGCAGCAAAGAAAACAAAGCGTTGGTTGGATCAGCAGCCAACAGCAAAACAAATTGATCACTTGCGCAGACAAGGCATTCAGATCAGTGGGTTCGACTTTTCATGGACGAAGTACAAAGCAGCTTGCATGCTAAACTTTATGTGGAATCGGGCAGTAATTGAGTCAGCAGTGGAGAAGTACCTATGAAAGATACAAAAACAAGATGGGCAGTATATGACGAAGGCCTCAAGATATGGTATAATGGGGAATTGATTGCACAAATAGAACCCGAACAATTTCCGTTTCTTTTAGCGGATATTGCGGTACACTTAC
>BCSF01000660.1_pt1 | contig 12694 bp, 2 predicted proteins | sample 1016431 | NCBI WGS metagenome assembly BCSF01 (sample SAMD00045685;SAMD00045686;SAMD00045687;SAMD00045688;SAMD00045689;SAMD00045690;SAMD00045691;SAMD00045692;SAMD00045684;SAMD00045690;SAMD00045691;SAMD00045692;SAMD00045684;SAMD00045685;SAMD00045686;SAMD00045687;SAMD00045688;SAMD00045689, study...
TATCTCTGTCCGAGTAAAACCCCTTTCTAATGATATCAAGGCACTCCGCGAGGTTTACCTTGACGTTGACGTAGCGAATTCAAGTTTCACCGCATACAAAGAGTAAGTAAATGGCTGCTGTTAAGACCAAGAGAATTTCAACTCTAATTGAGTCACAGCTTCCTGAATTCATTTCTACCGAGTACGAACTTTTCGCTAAGTTTGTACAAAAGTATTATGAAGCACAGGAAGTCCAGGGTGGTCCCTTGGATGTTCTTAGCAACTTACAAAAGTATGCTGATATTGACTACTACGAGAAGAATCTTCTAAAACAAAATGATTCTCTTGCTGCTACTGTCAGTGCTACAGATACTACTATTACACTTACAGATGCCAGTTCTTTCCCTAAGAAGAACGGTTATGTAAGAATTGGAAATGAAATTGTCTTCTATGCTTCTAGAACTGATACAGACCTTCTAGAGTGCTCCAGAGGTGTTAGTGGCAACACAACCCTAGGAGACTTGTATTCTGCCTCTGATTTCAACAGCACTGATGCTGCTCAGCATGTTGCTGGTGAGAAAGTATACAATGTCAGCAATCTATTCTTATATGCTCTAGTCAAGAACTTTGAATCTCAGTATTTGGGTTCGTTCCCTGAGAAATATCTTAGAGGTGAGGTTGACAAGAGAACTTTAATTAAAAATATTCAAAAGTTCTATAAGACCAAAGGAACTGACAGTTCTATTAAGTTTGTCTTCACGACTCTCATTACCGAGAATGATGGTAATGATCCTGAAGTCTACAAACCAAAAGATTTTACATACAAAGCATCTAAGTCAGATTGGATCAATGTATATGCGTTGAAAGTAAAAATTGTTTCTGGTGATCCTAAAGATCTAATCGGAAAACAGATTGTTCAACCAGAAACTGATGAATATGGTTTTGTCTCTGCTACCGTAGATAATGTATATCCAGATGGTACAGCAGATGATGAAAAAATCTGGAACATTGTATTAGCACCAGAAACTATCACTGGTGAGTTTGCTATTTCTACTAAAACCAGATTAGAGAAATCATTATCACAAACAGCAGGTGTAGGAAAGCGTGTCAATGTATTCTCAACTATTGGTTGGGGTAAGACTGGTGAGATTTTGATTGGCGAAGAGACAATCAAATTTGAAGAAAAAAATATCACTCAGTTTGTTATCAAGAAGAGAGGTGATATCACATACAATCACAGTGTTGGTGATTCCGTATACAAACCTGTAATTATTGAGGGTTCTGGAGTCAGACTACTAACTCTTGGTGTTGTATACAATTTTACAACTGATACTTCCGATCCATACTCATTCCCTGGTGATAAGATTCAAGTATCAAATCCAGGATTTGAAACTTCTGATCCTAAGATTGTTAAAACTGGTACTAATCAGACTAGATGGATTCTTAATAACAATCTTCCAATCAATTCTCCAACTATACCAGCAGTACAAACTGCTTTGGGTGAAACTTCAACAGATGTTTCTGCTATTTTTGAAGATGATCAATATTATTATATCACATCTTCTGGTTATCCATCATATAAAATTTTAGATGGTTCTACTGTAACTCAGGAAGTACAGGATCAGAAGTTGCTTCGTATTATTAGAAAGCAAGCAACTAGAACTACAGAGAAGTATAAGACACCAAAGACCGATATCGGTATTTTACTTAATGGTGTTCGTCTATATGGATATCGCGATCCAAAAAGCGTTCGCTTTGGAAAATTAGAGTCTATTGATGTCAACACTCAAGGTGGTGGATATGCCAAACCACCTTTTGTTCTTTTAGATGGAGTTCCTAATAAAGCAAGAGCAATTCTATCTGGTTCTGTTGTCGAAAGTTATATTGTTGATACCAATGATACTTTCCCAAGAGTTCCTATAATAGAAGTAACTTCTGGTAGAGGGGCAGTGGTTCGTGCGGTTGTTACTGGAGATGAAATTACCAGTTTAGTTATTGATAATCCAGGAGAATACTACTCATCACCTCCTCTTGTCAGAATTACTGATAAAAATGGAAAAGGAAGATTTGCTGACTATACATCTATTGTAGATACTGACGGAAAGATCACTGGATTCATCAAAAATGCTGGTGGTAGTTTCTATACACAAAGCACAGTTCGTGTAGATATCCTTCCTGTTGGTAGTGGTGCTACGGCAACTCCACTTCTAACAGAATGGAATTTCAATAGATTTGAAAAATTAAAATCAAACTTGGATACTGAGTATGGTTATGTTTTCAAGAACTATAATAACATTCTTGAATATGGATATGGTCAACTTGCTAATCCCAAGGCACTTAGAGTTGCTTTAAATGATAACATCAGTCCAACTGGAACAGAACCAGTAACTAAAGTTCATTCTCCTATTCTCGGTTTTGCTTACGATGGCAATCCAATCTATGGACCATTTGCTCATGAAGATCCATTAGATTCTAATTCTTCTATTGTGAGAATGACATCTAGTTATAGTAGAAATGGATCACGTTTAGCGGGTCCTTCTCTAAGTGAGTATCCATTAGGATCATTTACAAATGACTATACCTATACTCATAGATCTGGAACACTAGACGAGAACAATGGACGATTTTGTATTACCCCCGACTTTCCAAAAGGAACTTATGCTTATTTCCTTACTATTAATAGCGATCAAGTACCGCAATACCCATACATTATAGGACAAAACTTCTACTCGCTGCCAGTAGATAGTAATTACAATTCGAATATCAACCAGAACGATGTTCCTAAAAACTCGAAGAGATTTTATGTTCCTGGTATGCCTAGGAATGGAGAAGGTGTTGTCGCACAAATCTCTGAAGTAAAGTCAGGAACTATTGATTCCATTGCTGTTGATAGATCAGCAAATAACTTCTCTGTCAATAGTAAAGTTTATTTTGATAACAGAGGATCCGAGGGATCAGAAGCAGAAGCACTTGTAGGATCAGTTAAAGGAAAATCAGTTTCTTATATTGATAGTTTTGAGAATAAAGTTGTAAAACTAACAACTATCCAGAATGCTTATCTCTTTACTGATGATACTCTCCGTCAACCATCATCAAATGCTTCTGGTACTATTGTAGGTAACATCAGAAACGACAATTTGATTGTTCTTAAGGACGTTGTTGGAGTATTTGATAATACAGGAACATTCTCTGCTGATATCAAAACATTCTTTATTCTATTAGATCAAAAGAGTTCTTACACCAAAGGTGCTACTCTGAGTTTAACTGATGGCATTAATCCAGCAATTGCTACAGGCGAAGTCTTAAATGGCACATCTAATCAGAACACTGTTGAAATCAAAGTCCTCAGTGGTGATTGGTTAGACTTCAATACAGGAGAATATTTCCTTCAGTCTGATAACTTCTTCAATACATCTGGAACTAGACCTGTTACACTGACTTCTTTGAGTGATGGTTTAGAACCATTTGAAGTCAATCAAAGTGTTGCTCTAGTTGAGACTGTTGAGAATCATGGTCTTGGTATTGGAGATGTGGTTGATATCAGTATTCTTCCCGATGATTCTCTTAAGACTAAAACATATTATCTAAGAAAGAGATTATATCAAGAAGTTACTTTTAGAGCACCCTCATTTACTTCTAACATTGATGACACTGGAATTGGAAGATTCCAAGTATTGAATGGTGGTGCTGACTATACTCCTGGTACATATACAAATATTCCTCTGACTGGCGGAACAGGATCAGGCGCAACTGCTAACATCACTGTCTCAGATGCTGGTGTTGTGTCTAATATTACAATTCAAGCAAAAGGTTCTGGATATAGAAAAGCAGATTACCTAGGTGTTGATGATGAGTCTTTAGTAAGATCTGGTGCTTCACTTAGCACTGCTAGACTAACTTTGTACGTTGACCATGTAGGATTTGCGGCAGGGGCTACTACATTAACTCTTGACAGCACTACTGGGTTCTCAGAAGGAGATCTCATTAATGTTGGCGATGAGATCATGGAGATTGTGACCGTTAATGGAAAAAATCTCACTGTAACAACTGGAAGAGAAAATACTACTGTTGTTGATCACTATGATGGACAAGAAGTATCACTCTTCAAAGCAAGATATAACTTTGATGCTGGATTCCAAGTTGGAACTACTGCTGGATCTGGTTATGTCAAGTCATATGACTTAGAGACACAAAAAGCAGTTATTGTATATGATTATAATATTGAAAAGTCTACTGCTGTTGCTATTCAAGTAAGTACAACATTCTTTGACTCTAGTTCTCCACAGAGATTAGTTTCTGTTCAAAGTGCCGAACCCATTGATTTTAAATTTGAGTTTTCTGAAGACCATGTAACTTACGTAGAGAATACAAACATTGAGGTTCAAGAATTCTACAAGTATAAATTTGATACTTCACATTCTTCTTTGACTGGAACTTATTTTGATTTAAGTCCAAGTAAAAATTATAACATCATTACTGTAGAAAAGCAAGAAAGTACAATTTTACCAGGAAACCCTGGAGCATTTACAGATGTTAAATTTGGATTTGGTTCTAGAATTGCATCAAATGACCTTACTACTAAAGTAGGAACAGACTTTACCAACTTCTATTATTTTGATAGAAATGGTATTGTTAGTGCTGACAATAAGTATCTAAAAATTATTACAGATCCACTTCAGGGTCAAAAAATTGTAAATTACGTAACTCCAAATAGATTTACATATGATGTAACCAGCGCACCACTGTGGGATGGTTCTGGTACAATTACATATACAACAACAGGACAATTTGCTGTTGGTGAAATTAATACTTTCAAAATTACAAACTTAGGATTAAATTATAAAAAAGTTCCTGTTATTCAGGGCATTGATCCAAACGCTAATTTTAAAGCAACAGCAACAGTATTGTTTGATACTGTAACCAATACAGTTGTTGGTGTTAGAAGAGACACCAAAGGATCTAACTATGTCAATCCAAAAGCAATTGTAGTTGATGGTGATGGTGTTGATCTGTCATTCAATGTAGTTGTAAGAGATGGCGAGATTTTCTCCATCACAGTTGACAATCCTGGAAGAGGGTATACTTATGCTCCTGTTATTGAGATTGTAGAAGGTGATGTTCAGGCATACGTAGACAGTAACACTATTGGTGTTCCTCAGAGTATCAGTATTACTAGAAATGGTGGTGCTTTCCACTTGGACAAAACAGTAGCATCAACATTCTCATCGAAGTATGTTGTTGCGTTGAAAGACTTTAGTGGAGATTTCCAAAAAGGCGAAACAGTTATTCAAAAAATTGGATCTACCGAAGTTGCTAGAGCAAAAGTATCTGAATGGAGATTTGGTTCTAACTTGTTAAAGTTGGATACTATTACAGGAACACTTAGAGAAAATGTTGAGATCGAAGGTCTTATCTCAAGAGCAACAGGATCGGTAAAAGCAATTTATGCTAGCACTTTTGTAGAAAACATCACTGCGTTCTTTGATAACATCGGATATTATAAGTCCGATAGAGGTAAACTAGGTGTTTCAAATCAAAAACTATTAGATAGCAACTTCTACCAAGATTACTCATACGTAGTCAAGTCAAAAACTCCAATTGATACATGGAGAGACTTAATCAAGTCTACAACACACCCTGCTGGATTTAAACTGTTTGGTCAAGTTGATGTTGAAGCAACTGCCGAAGCAGAAATGCCAGCAGAACTGCCACAGGCAAGTCACTTTAGTGTTATTCAACTTTGGGATCCAAACAAGAATAAGATTACTGTTGAGAATACAAGAAGAGTTGTTACGCAAACAATTCAGAAAGTAGAGAATCAAAGAATCAGAAAAGGTATTGGTTCTGCTGCTACTTCTGAATTTAATTTCAATGAAAGCAGAGCATTTACTTTTACATTATCTGCTCCATTTGATGGATACTATGATACTAATGGTAGACTACAAGGAACAAGAACCTTCCAATTACTAGATGGAAATAATTCGCCATTTATTCCATCAAGTGCTAAAAATTTAATCATTACATTAGATGGTGTAATACAAGATCCAGAAGTAGCATATACTGTTTCTGGTGATACTATTACGTTCGCACAAGCACCACTAGGTCCATATCAGAAATTAACAGGTACTAATCTTTCAGAAACTACATCATATAAAGGTGTAACTTTCTACGGAAGATATTTTACCTTCAAGGATAGTCAGTATAACACAAGATACTTTAAGAAACTTAGAAACATCTTCCAACGTAATGGAAGATGGATTGATTCTGCTAACCAAATCGAAAGAAATAGACAATTTATTATTGATGAGTCTGTTGGTTATGGTAGAGAGTTTTACCCTGCTTTAGATTGGAGCACTAAGTTAGATGATTATCAAAGAGACATTGGATATATCTTAGATGCTTATGAGCATGACATTAGATTTGGTGGTAATGTAAAAACTGTTGATTATGTTTCAATCTTTAATCAAGATAGTGATTATGACTATATTACTAGGAATAAAACAGAATCACTAAGTATCTTCAAGTATGCTACAAACTTAGCAAAACTTGCGATCAGAAATTGGGATATCGTCGAGACTGGAGTTAATTACATCCAGGGATCTAGAAAGATGACAGTTTCTGATACCAATAGACTTGCTATTGGTATGCATGTCAGTTCTGGAAGAGCGTATCCAGTAGGAACAAAAATTGTATCTATTGATAGTGATACTGAAATCACACTATCAAATGCTGCTTTAGCAAACTCTGGTGGTGGAGGTGGTGCTACTGATGGAAATACCACACTTAGTGGATCTACAGGTGGTACTAGCTTAGTTATTCCTACAAACACTGGTGTTGTTGAACCAGGAGATACATTTAGTGTCGATCCAAATGATATTCTTCAAGCACCAATTTCATTCTCAGCATCAGATGATGCTACATTCTTCTTTAGTGGTATTAATAATGGAACGTTCTATGATGCTTCTAATCTAATTGAAGCAAATAAAGAATATATCCAAAATGAAGTCAGTAATTTTACTTTTGATAATTACACACTAACTAATGTTTCTCAGGAGAAATGTAAGAGAGATATTGGTTACTTAGTTGATGCCATGGTATATCATCTAAGATTAGGTGGTAATCAAAGAGTTGTAGAGTTTGCTAGATTGTATTTTACTAACCCTGGATATCCAGCTGGTGAAGAAAGAACATCTTTGAGATCTAATGAGGAAAAAGTTGCTGCTGACTATGCTTGGACTTTAGTTGGAGTTTTTGCTAAAGATGCAATGAGAAATAATCTCAGTGCTCCAACATATCCAGATTCACCAGACCCAGTAGCAGATCCAACTATTGCTACCGATACTCAGTTCCCATATTGTGCTGAAGTAGCATCAGCGATTGATTCTATGATTGACGCTGTAAAAGACATTATTGAGAATGGAACTGGTGCTGTTGATTCTACTTCAATCAATCCAAGTAAACCAGGCAATTGGACCCCAGATACTCCATATACAAATTATAACTTAATTCCCGATGTAGCACTACCAGATGGTGAATGTGATGATGTAGTATCTTCGGTTGATTCTCTATATGCTAATGTTAGTGATGTATTAGATTCTGTACTAGTTTCTAAGACACTTCCAGATTATGTTGATGGAGAAAATAAAATCTTCGAAATGTATTGGGAAGATGGCACTGAAGTTAACACAGAAGAAGACGAAGATTTATTCTTAACTCTTAATGCTGTACTACAGAGACCAAAGTATAATGCCGATTACCCTGGCGAAGATGCTTACTACATTGACAGAACTACAATTCCAAACAAACTTGTATTTGATGTAGCGCCTATCTGGGATCAAGATTTTGGTGCTAAGAGTATTGGCGAACCTACTGCGGTTGAAAAAGTTATTGGTATTGGTGTTGGTAACTATAAGAGACTTACAATTGACTATAATCTAGTTGATGGTGTTAGAAATGGTCCTTTCTTAATTCTAGATGTAGAAGATAATACAGTCCAATCCATTGAAGACAAAGAATATTTGTATGTCTTCTTAGATGGTGTTCTTCAGAGAGAAGGATATAGTTATGAAGTATCTGGTCCAAATATTTTCTTCAATGTTCCAATCAAAAAGGAAATGAAGATTGACATGCGCTACCTCTATGGTAGAGATGTTGGTCAGATTCTAAACATCTTTGATTTTGCTCCAGATACTTACTATGCTACTGGTACAATTACATTCACTACTTCATCTACTTTCTGGGATGATTTTGAGACTTATGGTTGGATGGGTGATAAGATTGGATCTGGTATTCATGCTTGGCAAGTAAAACCAGATGGAACTTATAATGTTATTGGTAAAGTAGGAAACCTATTCCGCACTCCAACAACTGTCAAGTTTGACATCTTTAAAGCACAGAATGCTTCTGTTATTGATGGTCTCGATGTGATATTTGGTGTAGAAGGATTCTACGCTAGAAGTATTACACTCCCAGTATCTGATTTTACTAATGTTGAATTTGTTCTTCTCAAAGATGAAGAAGGTAGAAAAATTCTAAGAGCAGATACTCAAGTTTGGGCTGGAACTATTCTTGGTAAGACTTATAAGAATCCTTTTGTAAGTCTATCAAATGGAGATAAGATTCGTGTAGAAGGTGAAGATAAATTCAGAAGTATCAAGATTCTTCCTGGTCAACTAACTAGTAAAGATGGTAGAGATGGTGAACAGTTAACTGATGACATCTTTGGATCTGTTTCAGTTGAAGCATATAATGGTGTAACTAGAGGAGAAGGTCTCAGTGTTATCGCAAGAGTTGAAAATGGTTCTGTTGTTTCCTTAACTTGGAACCAAAGAAGTTATAATCCGCTAACCCAACCAACTGCTTATCAATATTTTACCCCACCAGTCCTTGAGTTTATTCCTCAAGATGGTACTGGCGGTGGCGCTCGTGCTGAGGTTATTGTAAGTAAAGGTCAAGTTCTCAGTGTTGATTTAATTGATGGTGGTTCTGGATATACAGAAGCACCAAAGGTTGTTGTTGCTAGAAGATACGAAATTCTAAATGAAAGAGATATTGGCGTATCTTTGATTAATCTAGAAATCAACCCACTGGTTGAAAGTGCTGGACTAATCACAACATCAACTATTGATGTCATCAATCTTCCACCACCACTTGCGTTTACAACTTCTGCTATTGTCGCAGATAGTCCAAAGCAAGTTGACTTTGAACTTGAAGCAGAGATTCAATTAGTTGAAGAAGTTAGTGAAGATTTTACAGCATCAACTTCCGAAATTCGCAGTGACAGACCTCAACCAACAGGTGCTACTCTTATTGATACGTTCACCGCAACTAATCAATATGTCTCACAAGTTTCTGGTCGTGTTGCTGATATTATTAGTAATTCTATTGTAACAGCAAGTAGGCAGATTACCAGCACTGTACATAATATTATTCAAAATACTGCTCTTAGTAACATCAACTACTATGAGGTTGCTGCGTATACTAACGTTGATACTCTTGCTACTGATACTATTATTTACATCCCAGATACCACCAAGTTTAAGACTAATGGTTTCTTGATGATTGGCGACGAGATGGTACGCTATATGCGTAAACTCTCTGATAGATTCTTGATGGTTGAGAGAGGTCAGAAGGGAACAACTCCTCAGTTCTGGCCTGCTGGAACATATCTCAGACAAGTTCCAGATCCAGTATCTGTCGCACCTGTTGGTGTCACCAATGTATTCAGCGAAGCATCTGTCACCATTGTTGGTGCTGCTGCTGGTGTTGGTGAAGGAACTGGTCAGGATCGTATTCGTTATGAGCAAATCCAAACACCTGATGTAAGACAGTCAACAGTTGCTTCTAGAGTTTTAACTGCTCAAGTTCAACCACAGATAAATGTCGAATCTATTAGTGAGATCAGTGCTGTTGTTAGGTATTCATTAGAAACCGCACCAGCAACAATTCAGTCGTTTACTACTACACAAAATCAAACTGAAGTAAGAACTGAAAGTCTAGTTGTCAAAACTGAGTTTGCTGTAAGAAAAGAAGCAACTGAAGTTGTCTTGTTCACTCCACCTTCTGGTGTTGTTGATGGATATCAAGAAAGTTTGTTCATTGATGATCCTATTAGTACAAGACTCAATGGATTTGTTGATCTCGATGATTCATATGAAGTCATCAAGAGAGATCTAACTGTGATTGCGGTAATCAACAGTGTATTTGGAAGGGACAGTGAATACTTTGGTAATTATACCACAACAAATGCTGGATTTATTATTAAACACTTTGATGGTATTTTTGATGATGGAGCAGCAAACGTTTCTGGTCTTAATATCGTATCTCTTGATACATACTTCCCATCACTAACGATTCGAGACTTTACTGAGAGAGCGTTCTCACAATACACTCTTGCTGGTGATAAATTTAACTTATTACCACCATCAATTCAAGATCCAGTAACAATCTCTCGTTCAACAGGAGCAATCAGTGACACTGTTGATGTTGATAGTACCGCTTACTTCCCAACATCTGGATACTTGTTTAGCGCAGGCGGAACGGTAATTCAATATACTGGCAAAACTGCTACTACATTCACTGGTTGTAGCGTATATAATGGTCCAACTACAATTGGAAACGGTGATGATATCATTCCGTTCTCAATTTCCTAAATAACGGTATAAATATAAATAACTCAGGCACAAATCACGTCGGAACAGAAAACCAATGGCTGCTATTATCTCAGATAAGTTTAGAATTTTTAATGCGAAGCAATTCCTGGAGTCGCTTACTGAAGGTGCTACTGACACTAGTGCCGAGCGTTCCAGAATGTATTTCTTCGTTGGACGACCCCAACCTTGGAAGGCATACTTAGAAGTCTATTCTAAGTCAGCAACATCTTTCACAGTAGGAAACGAGGTGTATATCGGAACTTATGGTTCTACCGCGTTCCGCGCTACTGTTGCCGAAGTTTATGATAGTGCCCTTCTGTTAACCGACGTTTTTGGCAGCAACGGTGTCAACTCTGCCCCTCCTCTTGGTAGTGCTCTAAAAGAGACTGCTGACGGTGGTTCAACTGACACTGGTGCCACAGCAACCACTGGTGTATACCGCTACGGTACTGAGGATGTTCCTCCTCTTCCTCTAGACAACCAAAGAGAGAAGATTGGTCTTTACGACGAGATTATTGCTGCTAAGCGTATTACCGACGCTTTCGCAAGAACTGTTATCCGCCGTTACAACTGGGATCTAGTTGCTAATCCTAAGTATGACATGTGGAAACCTGACTACTCTGCTACCCCAGGTGGCGGTGGTCAAATTGGTAAGCAAACCGCAACAGGTCAAAACAGCATTGCGGATGCTAAGTTCTATGTAATGAACTCCTCATACGAAGTATTCAAGTGCCTCTACAATGGAGAGAATCCTTCAAATGCTACTGGTCAAAACGCAACTGAAGAACCTCTAACTACAGGTGCTAATTACGACGCAGCAACTGGTCTTTACACTGAGACTAGTGGTGCTGGTTATGTATGGAAGCATATGTACACCATCCCAACCGATGATGTTTTGAAGTTCCTTTCTTCTGACTTCATGCCAATCGTACTTCCTGCTAACCCTTCTAGAGTTTCTGTTGAAGGTCTAGCAGTAGCAGGTGCTGTTGATGTTGCTCTAATCGAAGATGGTGGCAACAACCTCCCCGCTTCACAGACTCTCTACACTGGAGTCAAAGGTGATGGAACTGGTGGTGTTGTAGAATTCGCAACTGATGGTTCTGGAACTATCACTTCTGCTTCTGTAGCAGTTCGTGGATCTGGTTACACTTATGCTAACGTCCTCCTAGGAAATGGCAACCTCTACTCAGATCAAGCACTAACATCTGCTGTAGCAACTCCCGCAGGCGCTACTGGCGCTATCGAAGTTGTCCTACCTCCACAAGGTGGTCATGGTTCTGATCATGAAACAGAACTTAACGGTAAGCGCGTAATGACCAACATTCGCCTAACCTATGCTGAAGGTTCTGGTGACTTCCCTGTTGATAACGACTTCCGTCGTATCGGTATTATCAAGGATCCATTCAACTGGGGAACCACAACTTTCGCAACAGGTGATACCCTTTCTGGTCTAAAAGCAGTTAAGATTACTGGAGCATCTGCTGACTACATTCCCGACGAAGAGATCTCCCAAACCGTAACTGGTGGTACAGCAAGAGGAACTGTTGTTTCATGGACTCTAGATAGTGGTTCAACTACTGCTGGTGTTCTTAAGTATCTCCAAACCAACGACGCTCACACTGATCAGGGTGTTGTAAGAGCATTCGAAAGCAATGCTGCTAACGCAATCTCTGGTGGTCAGTCTGCTGCTGCTGGTAACGTTGACACTGGTTACTCTAACACTCTCCTCGGTTCTACATTCGCTTCTGGTCTAGCAGCACCAGAAATCGAAAACAACTCTGGTGACGTTATCTACATCGAGAACCGCCGTCTCATCACTCGTGCTCCTGACCAGATTGAAGACATCAAACTTGTCATCGAATTCTGATCTAAAGTACATAAATCAATCCCTCCAGCAATGGGGGGATTTTTTTTATCTCTACTAAATACTAGAGACTAGATAGTGTATTGGCGGAGTACAATGCCACAGAAGACCAACCTTAATGTAAATCCTTTCTCTTATACCCATCTGACGCTGCCGACGAAGAGGATAGGTTAAAACACGGATGTACACACACCATGAA
>BCSF01000661.1_pt1 | contig 12693 bp, 17 predicted proteins | sample 1016431 | NCBI WGS metagenome assembly BCSF01 (sample SAMD00045685;SAMD00045686;SAMD00045687;SAMD00045688;SAMD00045689;SAMD00045690;SAMD00045691;SAMD00045692;SAMD00045684;SAMD00045690;SAMD00045691;SAMD00045692;SAMD00045684;SAMD00045685;SAMD00045686;SAMD00045687;SAMD00045688;SAMD00045689, study...
GATGGAAATGCTCACGCTCCCGAAAGAACTGCTGCTGAGCGTAAAAAGGATCGTCGTATCCTTGCTGGTTACGGCAAAGGTGGCATGGAAATGGCAGTGGATCGTGCAAAGAAAGAGCGTGATGAGAAACGTAAATCACGTATGAAAAAAGAAGGGTTTGAATTAGTGGACGAGCGTTATAAAGGTAAGCACGGACAGTCTGAGAAAGAGTATAAGGATGATCGCTCCCAAGGCGGTAAGATGGTATCTGGTGACTCCAAGATGAGTGGTGCTGAGTACACTCATGGTCGTAGAGTCAAGGCAACAAACCCTGGTTCCCAACCTGACGAAGGTGGTAAGACTAAGCCTAAGTCCCAAGGTAGAATGGACAAAGGAACCCGCGCCGATCTTGAGTATCGTAAGGCAAATCTCAAGAAGAAAGAACAGAAAGAAGAAGTAGAACTCCAAGAACTTGATATTAAGGGTGCAGTGACTGGTGCTCTTGATAGGGGTTCTAAATTCATGAAGAAAAATCCTGTTGGTAGAGCAGTAAGTGATATACTGAAACCAGTTGGATCTGGTCGTGGCACTGCTCGTCCTTCTGTCCGAACTCTGAACACGATCCGCCAAAACCAACAGAGTCAAATGAATTCTTTTGAACCAGAAGGTGATCAAATTGATGAGGGTATCCCAATGGCTATTGGTGCAGGCGCAATTGCTGCTGGTCTTGCTGGATACAAAGCAATTAAAGGTATGCAAACAGTGAACAAGTTCAAGAAGGATGCAGAACAAGGAACGGGTCTTGCTGGTAGACTTAAGAAACGTAACCAAATGCTCAGTCAGGGAACTGAACTAGAAGGTGAGATGGTAGAAGGTTACGACAAACCAGACGAGAAACTGAAGACTGGACGTAAGATGTTCACTATTCCTGATGAGGAAAGATCTGCAGCTGCTGCACGTCTTAAGGAAAAGGCTAGAAAGAAACGCGAATCTTCCTGTAAAAAAGAAGAAGTAGAAACCCCAGTAGTAGAAGAAGCAGAATCTAAGGCACAACAAAGACTGATGGGTCTTGCACTCTCCGTCAAGAGAGGTGACACTCCAATGTCTTCCGTAACTCCACAAGTTGCGAGAATGGCTAGAGAGATGAAGGAAAAGGATCTCAAGGATTTTGCAGGAACCAAACATGATGGTCTTCCTGAAAAAGTCAAGAAGGAAGAACCAGAAGTTTCTTCACCCTTGGTTGAGTCTCTAATTGAAAGTGCTGTACAAAGAATGGCAGCAAAGGCAAGAAGAGAAACTGCCGCAGACAAAAAACTTAATCGTCAAGCTTCATCTGCACAACAGAGAGCTGAGTTAAACGCAAAAAAGTAAAACCCTCTGAGAAACCTACTACAGGTTCTCAGAGGAAATCTAGAGCTAGACCTCTTTCTGATGAAGAAATAGCACAGAAGAAAAAACAGTCGGTTGGATACCAAGCGACTAAGTATCGTTCTGATGCTTTAGTGAAAGGTAAAAAGATTGAAGCAAAAGGAAAATTAAAAGTTGAAAAAGAAAGGTCTGCAAGACAAAAAGAAAGATTAGATGATGCTGCAGCTAATAGAAAAAAGAAAGACGAAGACAAAGCAAAGAGAGATAAACTTGTAAGTCAAAGAGCTCAACAAAAAGAACAAGACAGGAGGGAGAAAAACAAAGACGCTAAAAGATTAAAGAAAGTTCAAAAGAAAGCAGCAGCTGCTCAGTCTGCTGCAGATGCTCAGAAAGCGAAAACCGCAAAGTATGCAAGTGGCATGTCAAGTGGAAGTATGACATCATCTTCTTCTACGGGTGAAGGAACAGGTCTTAGTGATACTGTTGGCGCAGTGGCTTCTAACGCAGGTACTGCAATCAAACGTACAGCAAGTGGCGTTGCTACAATTGGATCTGCAATTCGAGCAAAACAAAAACAAAACAAAGCAGACAAACTTGCTAAGAAGGCCAAGAAGAAAGAGAAGAAGTTTGACAAGAAATATAATGAAGAAGTCTTCTATAATTGGAGAGAAGATACTAATCTTGATGAATTTGTTCGTCTTAAGAGTAAAGATGAGTGGCTCAAGGGTCTAAGAAATGCAGGCAGTAGAATTAAAAAAGCTACTACTGATTTCATTGCTCCCCCACCATCACAATCAAATGAACCAAATGTAAGATCTGGTGATTATACTCCAAAAAGAGGACTTACTGATTACACTCCATCTAGAGATCGATCTGGCAACAGATCTGATAGTACTGGAACAACATCACCCGCAAAGTCAACACCAAAAGATAAACCAACTTCAACACCTATTAAGGTAGAACCATATAAAAAACCAACTCCTACCCCTACTCCAACACCGACTCCCAAACCAACTCCCAAACCAACTCCTACCCCCACCCCTACTCCAACACCGACTCCTGCACCAACTGCTAAAGAGAGAGCATATGGTCCCAGATCTACCCTTTCTCCAGCACAGCAAGCGATTAATAGGAAGTATGATCAACTAAGAAGTAAACCTGGTGGAACAAGAGCAGGTGGTGCTGCAGAAAGGTTTGGTAAAGCTAACTCAATGTCTAATGCACCAAAGACTCCCAACCCTTTGTTGAAGAGACCAATTAAGACAGAATCATATGGAGAAGAAGTCTTCTATGATTGGAGAGAAGAGTTTCTACATGAAGTAGAAAAGAGAGGTGACAAAAAAGAAAAAAAGGTCATTGACGTAATGAGAGGAAAGAACCAAGTTGAGTTCAATCCTGTTACTGAAGCAAATGTTTCAGAAGACATGAGTGGTATGTCCCAAAAGTCTGGTGACAAACGCCCCACAGATAAAGGTGCCGGCATGACCGCAAAGGGAGTCGCTAAATACAACCGCCGCACTGGTGGTAATTTAAAGACTGCTGTTACCACTCCACCTTCTAAGTTAGATCCAGATTCAAAGGCAGCAAAACGTAGAAAGAGTTTCTGTGCTCGTTCTAAAGGTTGGACTGGTGAAAGAGGAAAGGCCGCACGTCGTCGTTGGAATTGCTGATCATTTATGAAACAACTGAATGAATACGATGGGTGTCTGAAAAGACCCCATCCACTTTTTGTCTATGAAAACTATATCAACAATATAGAATTTCCAACCCGAGAAACCATTAAGGAAAACTCGGAACATAAAATATTTGCTAGACAGGCAACTATGGATCTCCCTGAAGGAGATGAGTTGTTTGTTTCTTTTTGCAATCAAAAATATTTTGAGTCCGTTCTAAAAGAGTTTAAGTTATTTTCAAAAGTCAGACCAAAGTTATTCAAAAAGGTAATTGATGGTGACTATGAGTTTGGTAAGGATGTGAAAGTCAAAGCCGAATATTGTATTAATAATTTAAGAACTTACCTTGATAAAAAACCTACTGTAAGAGAACCCGAAAATATATTTGATCTAATTATTTTTGGTGACGACTTTGTTGACTTTGAAATCCATGAGTTGGACATGGAAGGTAATGATGTCAACTTACAAAAAATAGAGTGCGAAAAAAATACTGCTATTATATTTCCATTTGTTCCTTCATCTTGGTATCGACAGAGAATAAAAAAATTTGATGGAAAGAGTGTCAGGGTGAGTTTTATTGTAGATGATTCGTTACAAGAAATAAATCCAAAAATTTGTAGTCAAAGAGTTAAACAAAAAAGAAGCATCCTACCTAAAGATGAACAGGCTGGTGAAGATTTTGGTATAAGAAGAGAGGGTGTATTCGATCCATGGGGAACTTACTTGTTTGATGATTATATGAATTGGGATCATTATGTTGAACTTGAAAAAGACTTTCCTTCTTTTGAAAAAGTGCTGCAGATACATTCACAGGATGGTAATACTGGGAAGTATGATTCAATATCTGTTTCTGCTTTTAATGAACAAGTTGCATTGAGTCCGATCTGGCAAAAATTTGTGAAATATCATACGAGTAAATTTTATTTCCAATATATGTTTGAAAAATTTGATGGCATTTGGAAAACTTGGAGACCAGAACTGAAAGAAAAAATTTATTCTAGAGACTATACTATAGGATATGAGTCCAGCAAGCGTGGTACTTGGCATGCCGCAGAGGATACTGGAGATTCCGATTCTCCAGATATAATGTATGAATTCCTATTTACTCATGACCTTGAATGTATGAATCAACATGGTCTTCATGTTCATGTTGATAGGAACGATAAGATTTTTCAGTCAATGATTTATTTCCGACATCCTGAAGACAGATGTAATGATGCAAATCTTCAATTACATTATTGTCATGAGTGGGGTAATTATTTTCCAGGAGTTGTAGATAAAAAAGTTGATTATATTTCAAATAGATCTATAACACTTCCATTTACACCAACGTCATATCACTCCGTTTCTCCTGGTGATAGAACAGGAAATCCGTATACCAGAAAGATGGTTAATGTTATGTTTAGAGTTAGACCAGGTTTGCGTGAGTTAGGAAGATAAATAGATCGCTGACTATGAGGCACATAAGATGCTTGCATTTCTACTTCCTATCGCAACGAAAATTATTACTGATGCGGTAGCAAAGATTCCTGATAACGAGGAACTGGGAGAACAGCTAATCAAAGTTTGTATTCTGATTCTTGAGAAAGCTGTCAAGTTGACCAAGACCGATATGGATGACAAACTACTGGCAAAGGTTGCAAAGGCAATCGAAGCCCGTTGAGTTATAAATATTCTTATACATAACGAGAAACTAGAGGGAATCAACATGTCTCTATGGGGTAACAAAGATACTGTCTACTCGACAGGTAATGTCACTACAATTACAACTGGTGGTGTAATCACTGGTTCTGGTACAACCTTCTCCGCTTCTGGATTGGTTGAGGCTGGACAGATGATTACTCTCGGTGCATATGGTGGCGGCGTCATTAAGTCAGTTGATTCCGATACTCAACTGACCCTTCACAGTGCTGCTGGTCTAACTGCAGGAACTGGACTTACTCAGGCTTTCAACATTAGTGAAGCTCCTAAGTCTACTGCATTGGACAGCAACCATAACATCAACGAAGTTTATGGTTCAAACGCAGCAGAGGTTGGTGTAGCAAGAACAACAATCTACTCACATACTCACGCTGGTTGGGTTGGTATTACCACCTATACCGATACACACGGAAACACCAGAACTAAGACTGAAGTCCTAGTTGCGATGAGTTCCATCTCTGGTGACGCAGCAGACGATTCTATCCTAGCCGATAGCTGATAAATGATTTGATTTAATATGCGATTTGATGAGTTGAACGAAGACAATTATGTAATGTTTGCCATTAAACATTATGAAAACCCTCATGCTGTCACACAAGATGACTTCTATGAGGACTTGAAAAGGTTTAAGTGGATAAAGAGACTGCTCAAGAGATATCAGACGACTGGTATCTTGAAGTCTCATCTTCTCATCAACCATTTTATTATTTTGTATAATGTATTCGGAGAGGCTGCAACTCCACTTTTGTTCTTTAAAATTGATAGGGAGTTGTGGCCAGTTGTTAAGACGTTTGTTGTATATCTTGGTAGATTGCCGGAATATCCTAGATCTACGTTACATGATATTCCAATCGATACAAATTGTTTGCAGGACTTGGATCAGATATGAACGATCGTATTCTTGATAAGTATATTAATATGGTCAGGGACCTTCATGAGGAGGCACCTGTGAATAGTGTTGGTGGTGGAAATATTGCAGGAACTAGAGAAGCTGGAGATGATCCTCCAGTAAGAAGAAAGAAAAAGTATATCTACCAAAAAGGTTTGCGTAAATGGTGGACATCTCTCACTAAGTAAAATGGCGTTCGGTCTTGGTAAACTAGCGGTCCTTGAATCCAAACTCGATATTTATGAAGACCTGTCAAAAGAAATGCTCGACAAATTAGAACGAGCTGTAGGAACTATTTCTGAAAATAGTAATAAGATTGCTATCATCTTAGAACGTCATGAAGGACGTTTAGATGAGAGTGAACGTGCCGATAAGTTGATTCTCGGTATGCTTGAGGAGATGAAAGAAAAGCATACAAAAGATACGGAAACTCTTCACGAAAGAATATCTACCGTGCAAAAAAAGGTAGATGCTAACGCCAAGTTTGTAGTGGGTGCTGGTGCTGTTCTCGCGACTGTTGTGACAGTCCTACAAGTTCTACCACCCGTCCTAAAAGTATTGACACCACAACTGTCCACCAGTATGATAGGAGGAACGCACGTAGAACGCCTCGGATGAGTTTCATCGACAGCCGATATATCGGTCTGATTTCTGTAAAACTTCAAAAGTTCAGTCGGAAGAAAGAAGGACTCTATACCTTCCGATGCCCCTATTGCGGTGATTCTCAGAAACACAAGAACAAGACTCGCGGATATATTTACAAGTATAAGAATGATCATAATTTCAAGTGTCACAATTGTGGCGTCTCTAGATCCCTTACAAACTTCCTGAAGGATCATGATCCCGCTCTGCATGATCAGTACGTCTTTGAGAGGTATAAGGAGGGTGCCACGGGTAAAGGATCGAATACTCCCACCCCCAAAAAACTGAGCGTTCCCAAACCAGTTTTTAAGAAAAGAGACTTCGATCTTAAAAAAATCTCAGAACTAAATAAATCACATCCCGCAAGAGAGTTTCTAGAAAATCGGAAGATTCCGCAACAATATCTCAGTGAACTTTACTTCACTGATAGGTTCAAAGAATGGACCAATACGCAGAAGAAAACCTTTGATTCTCTAGAAAAAGATGAACCGAGAATTATTATTCCCTTAAAAAATAAGAATGGTATCTTCGGGTTTCAGGGTAGGTCTATTAGTCCCAAATCGAAACTTAGATATATCACTGTAATGTTGGATGATGATCATCCGAAACTTTTTGGACTTGATAGAGTTGATGAAAAACAAACAATCTACATCACAGAAGGACCATTCGACAGTTATTTCATTACCAACGCTATTGCTATGTGTGGTAGCGATGTTGATGACCGCATTATATCTAATCGAGATCGGGTCTACGTCTTCGACAATGAACCTAGAAACCGAGAGATCGTTGCAAAGATTGCATCGACAATTGAAAGAGGCCACAAAGTAGTCATTTGGCCCGACAAAATCGAACAGAAAGACATCAATGACATGTTTTTAACTGGACTTAACGTTCAGAACGTGGTACAATCTAATGTCTATAGTGGTTTACACGCAAAAACAAAACTTATTAGTTGGAAGAAAACATGAGTAACGGAACGAAAGTTGTAAAGAGAAACGGTGTAACAGAGAGTCTGGATCTTGATAAAATTCATAAGATGGTAGAGAGCGCCTGTGAGAATCTCGCAGGTGTTTCTGCATCTCAAGTGGAGATTCAGTCTGGTATTCAGTTCTATGATGGAATCACTACAGGCGAAATTCAAGAAATCCTTGTACGTTCTGCCTCTGATCTGATTGATTTGGAATCCCCAAACTATCAGTTTGTTGCAGCACGTCTACTTTTGTTCGGTCTCTACAAACAAGTCTTTGGTCCCGAGTGGAACCAAGGATTCCCCCACATCCTTGATCACGTCAAGGGTGGTATCAAGAAGAAGATTTACGATAAGACTCTAGCCAATGCGTACACTGCAGAAGAATGGGACAAGATTAATTCTTGGATTGATCATGGGCGCGATTTCCTGTTCACTTATGCAGGTCTACGTCAAGTCTGTGATAAGTACCTTGTGCAAGACAGAAGTTGCGGCGAACTTTACGAAACGCCACAATATATGTACATGTTAATTTCTGCAACTATTTTTCAGAAATATCCCCTAGATACTAGACTGGACTACGTTCGTAGATACTACAATGCCATCTCCAAACACAAAATCAACATTCCCACACCTATCATGGCAGGAGTGCGAACTCCACTTCGACAATTTGCTAGCTGTGTTCTTGTTGATGTTGATGACTCCCTCGATTCTATCTTTAGCTCTGATATGGCTATTGGCAGATACGTTGCACAAAGGGCGGGAATCGGTATCAACGCAGGTCGAATCCGTGGCATCAACGCTAAGATCAGAGACGGAGAGGTTCAACACACAGGTGTGGTCCCCTTCCTCAAAAAGTTTGAATCAACTGTCCGATGCTGCACACAAAACGGCATCAGAGGTGGGTCAGCGACTGTCCACTTTCCTATCTGGCATCAAGAAATCGAAGACATCCTAGTTCTTAAAAATAACAAAGGCACAGAAGACAATCGCGTAAGAAAACTTGATTACTCTATCCAAATCTCGAAAATCTTTTACGAAAGGTTTATCCAAAACAAAGAGATCACACTCTTCAGCCCTCACGATGTTCCAGGTCTGTATGATGCTTTTGGCACTCCTGAGTTTGACGACCTATATGTGGGTTATGAACGAGATGAGTCTATTCCAAGAAAGGTTATCAGTGCTCAAGAACTCTTTCTGGACCTCTTGAAAGAAAGGGCAGAAACTGGTAGACTGTATATCATGAACATTGACCATTGTAACTCTCACTCATCCTTTATGGATAAAGTTGAGATGAGCAATCTGTGTCAAGAGATCACCCTTCCTACTAAACCACTACAACACATTGACGATGAAGATGGGGAAATTGCTCTCTGCATCCTTTCTGCTATTAATATTGGTAAAATTAGGGATCTGGAAGATCTTCAAGTTCTGTGTGATCTTGCTGTTAGGAGTCTTGATGAACTCATTGATTTTCAGGGATATCCAGTACGAGCAGCAGAGATTGCCACAAGGGCACGCAGATCCCTTGGAATCGGTTACATTGGACTAGCACACTATCTTGCTAAGCACGGTGTTAATTATAATGATTCTGAGGCATGGAAACTAGTTCATGATCTTACTGAAGCATTCCAATACTATCTCATTTCAGCAACTGTTGACCTGGCGGAAGAAAAAGGTGCATGTGAGTATAGTAGCCGAACCAAGTATGGAAACGGAATTCTTCCGATCGATACATATAAGCATGATGTCGATGAGATTGTTGCAAACGAGTTAAACTATGATTGGGAGAATCTTAGAGTACGGATTAACACCCACGGAGTTAGGAACTCAACATTGTCTGCTCAAATGCCATCGGAGAGCAGTTCCGTTGTGTCAAACGCAACAAATGGAATCGAGCCACCTAGAGGATATTTGTCCATTAAGAAGAGCAAAAAGGGACCGCTCAAACAGATTGTTCCCCAATATGCAACTCTTAAAAACAATTATACGCTCCTCTGGGATATGGGGTCCAATCGTGGTTATATTAATATTGTTGCTGTAATGCAGAAGTTCTTTGACCAAGCAATCAGTGGCAACTGGAGTTATAATCCAACCAACTATCCTGATAATGAAGTTCCAGTGTCAGTTATGGCACAAGACCTTTTGACTACATACAAATACGGTTGGAAGACCTCTTATTATCAAAACACATACGATATCAAGACTGATGAAGTTGATGAAAGCAACAAATCAGAACTTGATGATTTAATCTCACAATTACAACAAGCCGAGGAGGAAGAGTGTGAGTCTTGTAAGATTTAAGACAAATAAGGAGCAAAAACCTGTGGTTGACTCCATGACTGTATTCAATTCCGAGCAAGTAGATACCAAAAAACAACCAATGTTCTTTGGTAAACCTCTTGGAATTCAGAGATATGATTCTTACAAATATCCAATCTTTGATAAACTCACGACACAGCAACTGGGATACTTCTGGAGACCCGAAGAGGTTTCTCTCCAGAAGGACCGTGCGGACTATCAGACGCTACGCCCTGAGCAAAAGCCCATTTTTACCAGCAATCTTAAATAACAAATCATGCTGGATTCTGTACACGGGCGAGGTCCTGGGATGGCTTTTATCCCTTACTGCTCACTACCTGAGTTAGAAGCATGTATGACTGTCTGGGAGTTTATGGAGATGATCCATAGTCGCTCCTATACATATATCATTAAGAATGTATATTCTGATCCTAGTGAAGTGTTTGACACTATCCTGGACGATGAAAACATCCTAGAGCGTGCTGCATCTGTCACCGAGTCCTATGATGACTTCATTGAGTCTGCCCATCAGTATGATGGTAGCAGCATGTGGGAGTTGGCAAGAGAGGGTCACGCTACTGGTCAGTGGGAGCGTATGGAGTTGAAGCGTAAACTGTATCGTGCAGTTGCCAACGTTAATATCCTGGAGGGTATTCGTTTCTATGTTTCTTTCGCTTGCTCGTTTGCCTTCGGTGAAAACAAACTCATGGAAGGTAGTGCAAAGATTCTTTCTCTGATTGCTCGTGATGAGAATCAGCATCTTGTTATCACCCAAAACATTCTTAACAAGTGGAAGGATGGTGATGATAAAGAGATGCAGCAGATTGCTAAGGAAGAGCAAGACTATACCATCGAGATGTTTAAGCGCACTGTCAATGAAGAGAAGCGTTGGGCAGATTACTTATTCCGTGATGGTTCTATGATTGGTCTCAATGAGCGGTTGCTTCACAACTATGTTGAGTGGGTCGCTAACCGTCGCATGAAAGCAATTGGTATCAAACCTATGTTTGATGTCCCTGCTAAAAACAATCCTTTACCTTGGACCGAGCACTGGTTAAATAGTAAGGGTCAACAAAATGCACCTCAAGAAACGGAGATTGAAAGCTATGTCGTCGGAGGAATCAAACAAGACATCACAGAGAATACCTTCGCAGGATTTTCTCTCTGATGCAGAGTGGGATTCATTTCTAGATTCAGCAGACCAACCTGGAAATCCATTTGCGGAGGCACAGTGGGAGATGGAGAAGAAAATGGCACGTCAAGAGAAAGATCGTAACACTCGACACAGTGTTGATAAGAGTCAAGACTTCATACAGTCTGGTATGACTCTTATCACTGACCCAGAGTCAGACAAATACTTAAGAAAAGTAAAAACCGTATCACCTCAAACTACATCTGAAGAGTAGATGTGATATAAATATAAGTGTAGCAAATGCTACCACTTATACGTTCATCTCATGCTCAGTATCTTACTGGCATTGACCCTTGCCCATCATGATGACGGGTCACCCTATGGGTGGCACATGAGTTGTGAAAGGTTCTTACAGCAAAGAGTTGAAATCCTTATGGATGACAACTTGGATAGACGGTCTAAATATAATCTTCTAGGTTATCTTAGATCAAAAGTAGAAGGTCAGTGCAAAGATATGCTAGTATGAGACGCAAGTAAGTCGCGGAACGGAGCGTTCATCCCATGATCGAGTTACTACTCTATTCAACGATGGCATGTGCAGATGCTGATGCTGTAATCTTTCGGATTAAAAAGCATGAGCACTTGACGCCAGAGTATAAGTTGGAGTTGGTTGAGACCGTAAAGGAATCAGTGCCACAATGTGACTATTACTGGGACGCAAACGACTGAAGGAACGGGGAATAAAACACCCTAGTATTTCAGGAGTCAATCATGAACACCTTAACCCTAATCAAGAAGCAGATCGAGAAGGCAGCAGCACTGCACGATGCACAAATCATGCACACTATCTATCGTGGTGTCAAGTTTGAATGCAAGCAAGGCGATGCTGATGAAGTGCATGGCACTTTCTGCTATCGCGGTCACACCTATAACAAGTGATCGTCATGGAAGCATTACAAATCGCAGGATTAATTTCCCTTGGTTGTGTTGCAGCTATGTCATTACTTTACGGTGAAATCTTACTCTTAAACAAGATGTGAGGTAGGTCAATGAAGATCAAACTAGAATATGATCTTCCAGAATTTGATCCTACCAAACATGATATCGACAAGACCTTTGCGTTTTTGACCTATCGTGGTATACATTATGCGAAGTGGGTTGATTTAAAATCACGAAGCAAGCGTAACTGGAAAATCACATCTTGATATCAACACACAGCACCCTTAAGGGTGCTTTTTTTATGGGAACTGCTACCCTAAATACGTACAAATCTAATACAGGAGAGTTATGAAAATCTTTCTGGACTGTTCCGATCCAGACATCATTGCTCACACTTACGAGACGGGATTGATTGACGGAGTAACCACTAATCCTAGTCTCATGCTCAAAGCAGGAGAAGATCCTAAGCACGTTATCAGACAGATCTCAGAGATCTTTCCATGGACTGCATCAGTATCCGCTGAGGTGGTTGGAGAGACCGCTGAGGAGATGCTGGAGATGGCACAAGAGTATCTTCCTCTAGGACCCAACATCACTATCAAGGTGCCCTGCACCAGAGAGGGTCTGAGAGCGTGTAAGATGCTTTCGGACGATGAGGTGGATGTAAACGTTACCCTGATCTTCTCAACGGCACAGGCGATTCTGGCTGCCAAAGCGAGCGCTAGATATGTTTCTCCCTTCGTTGGTCGTGTTTATGATCAGCACTGGGATGGACTTTCTCTGATTGAGGAGATCGCAGATGTATTTGCCACACATCAAATTACTAAGACAGAGGTTCTCGCTGCATCAATTCGTGAAGCAAATCAAGTTTCAAAGGCATTTAAGGTAGGTGCAGACATTTGCACATTGCCTTGGGGCGTTTTTAACAAGATGTATAATCACATTCTTACCGACAAAGGTTTGGAATTATTTGATGCCGATTGGAAAGCACTTCAAGAAAAATTATGACAATGCCTAGAAATCATGTTTCAAAAGAAGAATTAAAAGTGAGGATTTATAAACTAAAGACCTCACTCTTTGAAGGTGATGAGCACCATAGGTC
>BCSF01000662.1_pt1 | contig 12692 bp, 17 predicted proteins | sample 1016431 | NCBI WGS metagenome assembly BCSF01 (sample SAMD00045685;SAMD00045686;SAMD00045687;SAMD00045688;SAMD00045689;SAMD00045690;SAMD00045691;SAMD00045692;SAMD00045684;SAMD00045690;SAMD00045691;SAMD00045692;SAMD00045684;SAMD00045685;SAMD00045686;SAMD00045687;SAMD00045688;SAMD00045689, study...
TATTCCACACACATTACTCAGGATCTGTTCTATCGGAAATGCAAGCACTGGCTGGTGCTGATGTGCAAGGATCTACTGATGCTCTGGTGGTGTACAATGATACGCCAATGCATAAAGTTGGATTTACTCCATCTGAGATGGGCATCTTTGATAGACATGTTGCTAAAATTGAACGCATGTGTCAGATCTGTGGTCCATTCTTGGATGATTTGGTTGCTAACTTTGGCAATACAGGTGATAAGAAGTTTCACATCTCTACTTTCCTGAAGCAGTTTTTCAATAATGAAATCAAGAATGCACGCAGCATTGGTAACATTGATGAAACCTTGAATGATTTAGCAAACTTCTATCATGAGAAGATGAGCAAGGAACTTGCAAAGATAAAGACAGTTGCCAACCTCACTAAGAAACGCAATCTTGTATATGCCAGTGAGAATTATCTTGTAAACAATGTTTATAAGTTCAAAGCAATGCTTGCTTTGTACAAAGAGATTCAGGCAATCAAGCAAATGGTTATAGATAAACTAGACCACCTGGAAGAGTTCAGGACATACGTCCAAACTGATAAGGGATACAAGGTTACAACTCCAGAAGGATATGTTCTACACAAAGATGGGGACATGATCAAGTTTGTCAACCGTATGGAGTTTGCATACAATAACTTCACTCTTCAGAAGCAATGGCGTTAGACGGAAAGGTTTGCTATTTTACATTTGGTAGGTTTCAACCACCAACTACTGGACACAAGCAGAACTTTGATGGAGTGAAGCGTGCTGCAGGTCAGCATGACTATCGCATTTATATTTCTCAGAGTGTAGATACCAAAGGAAACAATCCTCTTCCTCCTGATAGAAAGTTATTCTACATGGAGAAGATGTTTCCAGAGCATCGTGGTAAAATATTTTCTGGACCTAAACAACCAGTCGCTATCCTCCAAGATCTTATGATGGCAGGATACGATGAGGTTGTCTTTTTAGTAGGTTCTGACAGGGTTTCTGCTATGCAGTTCCTCCATAAATACAATGGAACTGAGTTTTCGTTCAGGAAGATTGATATTCAATCTTCTGGAAGTAGAGACGCTGATGGTGATACGTTTGCCATTTCTGGAACGAAGATGAGGCGAGCAGCATTTGCTGAAGACTTCAAAACTTTTCGTTCTGGTATTCCCAGAGCACTAAATGATCGTGATTGTCGCGCTCTTATGTATGAGATTGTGGCAAACCTGCCTAAGAATTATAAATGAAAGATTTTAAGAAACTACGAGAAGAAGCACTTCGTCAGCAACAGCGGCACCAGGAAGTATTTCGTGAGGGTGATGCTGTCATGTCATCCCGCACAGGTGACAAAGGATATATCCATAGGGTAGGTGGCAACTATGCTATTGTTATCAGCGACGAAGGAAATATGTTCCGTGAATGGATAAAGAACATTAGATCTATAAATAATACGAGAAGAACCTCCCTTTTGAACGATGAAGAAACCAGATCCAATTAATAAAGTACAGCATGAGGACGAGTTTTCGTCTGGGTTGATGGAATCCTATGGTAGATGGATGGGTGGTGACACCTTCCAAGGCACTGAAATGCCTGAGCTTCATCTGTCTGAGGCACCATTCGATGGAATGGATCCACAGTCCAACGGTGCTGAGATCGAGCAGACTTCTATCAAAAAGAAAGAAGCAAAGAAACCATCTGCTAAGGCACAACTCGCTGCTAATGAAGAGGTTCTGGAGCGTGAAGAGTATGAGATTGATGGTGAGACTTATGTCATCGAGAAAGCAAAGGGTCTAGACGGTAAAGCTTGCTGGAAGGGTTACAAACTCGCTGGCACTAAGAAGAAGGGTGGTAAGACAGTTGATAATTGTGTCAAGGCTGGTGATGAAGTAACCCATGAGGGTGAAGAACTAGAAGAGAAGAACGGACTATATGCAAATATCCATGCTAAAAGAAAGCGTGGTGGAAAGATGCGCGACAAGGGAGACAAGGGTGCTCCTACAGATAAAGCATTTAGAGATTCTGCAAAGACTGCCAAAGAAGAATTTGCAGTAGAAGGAAAAGTACAGTGCCCTGAGTGTAAGGGTGATGGTTGCAACCATTGCGACAACAAAGGATATCATCTCAAGGAATATTTTGAGAAAGGTAAGGACGGTAAGATGGTGAAGAAGCACAACTGTGCTAAGAAAGTCAAGAAAGAGGGAAGAGAATACTTCTGCATTCCTGAGCAACATACCATGCTTGAAGATGGCACCGTAACTCATTACGATCTAGTCAGTGAGAAGGGTGAAGTTCTCAGAAATGTTCCTGTTGAAGGACTTGAGATCATGATCAGCGAAGTTCATGAGCACGCTGATAACCATGCAAAGAATGCTGAACTTCTAGGCGAGAAGAAACTCGATCCCGTTGGTAAGGAAGACAAGGACATCGACAACGATGGTGATCATGATAAGTCTGACAAGTATCTCCTTGCACGTCGCAAGAAGGTCGGCAAAATCATTGCAATGAAGAAGAAAAAATGAAATCATTCAAGCAATTCCGCGAAGAGTGTGGTTGCGACAAGAAGGAAAAGAAGGTAAAATCTAAAAAGAAAAACGGAAACGTTGAGGTTATGCCTTCTATTCCTGATGGTCAAAAAGGAATGACCACCAAACCAACCAATGAGTCTGTATTCGCTGGTAACTACCAGGGTCCTTTGTACGCACGTCACCCTGATTTGGTGAAGGAGGTGGCACCTCCTGGAAAAAAGTACGAAAGGATGGTGAAGCACATCAAAAAGAATTACCCAAAGGATAAAGAGGGTATTGCTTACGCCACCGCATGGAAACATAAGAACAAGAAAGAATCGTTTGAGGGTGGTGTGCAAAAAGCACGTCGTGATCATAGATCTGGTACATTATTAACGTTCAAACAGTTCCTTGCAAAGTTGACAGACATTTTGGATGAGTGGGAGAAATAAATAGTTCTTGCACTATGCTGTAAGATCATGCTCGCATTTCTACTCCCACTCGCATCAAAAATTGTAGACGCTGCTATTGCTAAGATTCCCGATGATGAGGAACTTGGTGAGAAGTTGATTGAAATCTGCCTGCACATTCTTAGAAAAGCAGTCTCTCTAACTAAGACTGACATCGATGACCAGCTTCTTGCTGTGGTTGAGAAAGCAATTCTCGCCAGAGAAGAGAACCCCGCTGGTGAAGTAGCAGCAGAAGAAGCAGCAGAAGGACCTCGTAGGGGGACCTTCGGGTCCCTTTTTTTATAAATACATAATAGAAAAGTAGTAATCCTGGAGTAATTTCCAATGACCCTGTATAGCCGCGCCGAAACCGACGCTCAAAGTTTAAAGGTACTTAACACAACTGTAAAGAATTCAGTTGATAAGTACGATCATGATAATACCCTGATCGTTGATGGCGACAGCACTGTTTCTGGTGCTCAGGGTTATAACACTGTTGCTCGTAGAACAATTTTTATTGATGATGTTGAGGCAACTCTTGCCGAAAATAAAGAACGTGGTCTTACTGCCCCTGGTTGGTGGGAGTACATGACTTACACTGATGGTTCTGGTAGAACTCGTCATAAAGCACAGCACTTAGTAGCATTCAAGGATGCTCCTGTTAATGCTGCTGACGCTGATGACGATATCGCTGCTGATGTTGCTGCTAATATTGCTCTCGCTGCTGATTGGGCTGCTGCTTCTACTGCTGCTCCAGTTCTTGCTATTGGTAACGTCATTACTCTCAGCGAAGCAACCCACAATGGTGTCGATATTGTCGTTGATGCTAATGATATCGTTGATGCTGGTTCCTCGGTTCTCAACGGTGGTACACTTTCATTCCAGTGGCAGCGTCAGAAAACAGCAACTGGTCGTTGGGCAAATGTTACTGATGCTCTAGATGGTGGTACATTCTTTACTGGAATGACAGCTGGTGCTCCTGTTCTAACTATCCTTGGTGCTCAAGTTCTTGAGGATGCTGGAGTTGATGGTTATGAGTTCCGTGTAAAGATTACTTCTAGCACTGGTGCTGAAGAAGTAATTTCCCCAGATCTTTCTATTGTTGTTGGTGCCTGATAAGGGATGCTATTTGATGAATTGACCCAAGATAATTGGGTAATGTTTGCTATTAAACATTATGATAATCCCACGTCGGTCACATACAGTGACTTCGAAGAAGATCTAAATAGAATTAAGTATATCAAAAGATTACTTCGTCGTTATGATACTACTGGTGAGTTGAAAACCCACCTTATATTAAATCATATCATTGTGATGTATAATGTGTTTGACGATGCTGCTACGCCTCTACTCTTTTATAAGATAGAGGCGACGTATTGGTCAATTCTAAAAGCATTTATGCTTTTCTTAAATAGATTACCCGAAAGTTTAAACGTTGATGTTAACGAGGAATGTCTGAAGCAACTGAATCTAATTTGAATGAAATGATGGCAGGCGATGGCAGTGGTCTCGCCATGCCACCTGCCTTTGTGTTCGTCAATACAAAGAAGCGTAGGACATATAAGAACTCGGACAAGGTTGACGGCAGAACTAAGGGTGCTAAATCAATGCTCTCTCGTATCACTAAGCGTAAGAAAATGAAAGAACAGGTAGAAGAAACAATTATTTCTGAAGCTGTGCCCTCAGAAACTGAGAGAGCACAAAAGCAGATCGGTCAGATGAAAAAACTGAACCGTGCTAAGGATCTTCAGAAGAAGCGTGATGACGCTAAGAAGAAGATGCAGTCCAAGACGAAAGAAATGGACACACTTATGAAGGCACGTCTTTCTGATTTCAAAAAGAAAGCAAGTGACCAGACTAAGAAATTGAAGAAAGAAGAAATTACTATGGATGATACTATGATTACTGAAACTACTGATGCTCTTGAAGTTGCTTTGAATGTTGCTACTTCAGAACTAAACCCTAACGGTGAAACTTCCTTTGCCAAGATCACTTTCGGTGATGGCACTCAGCAGAACCTAGACAGTTTCTCTGCTAAGCGTATCGCTGCTACCTTTGCTCAGTTGGATGAGCCTAAGCAACAGCAATTCCGCTACATGCTTAACAAAGATGCTGCCACTTATCAATCTGCTCTAGACTTCGCTATTAGGAACAACTAAAGTGGCGTTCGGTCTTGGTAAATTAGCAGTTCTCGAAAGCAAACTGAACATTTATGAAGATCTCTCCAAAGAGATGCTTGACAAACTTGAGAAAGCAGTCGGGACTATCTCAGATAATAGCAACAAAGTTGCTATAATTTTAGAGCGCCATGAAGGACGCCTAGATGAAAGCGAACGTGCCGACAAGTTGATCCTCAGTATGCTTGAGGAGATGAAAGAACGTCACGATAGAGACAACGAAACTATTCACGCTAGGATTACTGGTCTCCAGAAGAAAGTAGACACCAATGCTAAGTTTGTGATCGGTGCTGGTGCTGTGCTTGCCACCCTTGTGGCGGTACTACAAGTGGTCCCACCGATCATAAAAGTCTTGACCCCTGCTGGCAACACTGCTACAATGGATCTAGTGAATCCAGTAGTCCGTGAGCTTTCTTGATACCAAATATATCCAACTGGTTTCTCCACAACTCAATAAGTTCGTAAGGAAAAATGATAGAACGTACAATTTTCGTTGCCCTTATTGTGGAGACTCTAAGAAATACCAGAACAAAGCTCGTGGGTATTTTTTCAAGATCAAGAATGACTTCGTGTTCAAGTGCCACAACTGTGGAGTAGGACGGACATTCACTAATTTTCTAAAAGACCAAAGTCCTATGCTTCATGACCAGTATGTCATGGAGAGATACAAAGAAGGACTGACGGGTAAGAATACACAGACAGCGAGTCCGAAGTTTGACTTCAAGACTCCTGTCTTTAAAACCTCAAAAGTAGTAGATCTTACACCTGTTTCCGAACTAAATAAAGAACACCCCGCCCGAGACTATCTTGAGCGTCGAAAAATTGAAGACCTAGATTTATTCTATTACTGTCCAAAGTTCAAGGACTGGACTAATCGTCAGAAGAAAACATTTGATACTCTTCGCCAAGATAGTGCCAGAATTATCATCCCACTAAGGGATAAAGATGGAACCATGTTTGGTTTCCAGGGAAGATCTCTTGCCCCCAAAGCTAAGATCCGATACATTACTATTATGTTAGATGAATCCATGCCTAAAGTGTATGGATTAGATCGTATTGACCCTAGTCAAGAAGTATATGTCACAGAAGGACCCTTCGACAGTCATTTCATTAGAAATGCTATTGCTATGTGTGGTAGCGATGTTGACCTCCGCTCTTTTGATTATTCATTTGTCTACACCTACGACAACGAACCACGAAGCAGAGAGATTGTTGCTAAGATTGAGAGCACGATCAGGGGTGGAAATAAGGTAGTCATCTTCCCAAAATCTATTAAAGAGAAAGACCTGAACGACATGGCACTCGCTGGACATGACGTACAGTCTCTGGTAGAATCGAACACCTACAGCGGACTAGAAGCACAACTTAAACTGAACGAATGGAAACGAGTATGATCAACGTACAGAAGCGAGATGGTTCTGTAGAGCACTTGAACCTTGATAAGGTTCACAAGATGGTTGAGGAGGCATGTAGCGGTCTCTCAGGCGTCTCTGCTTCACAGGTAGAGATGAATAGTGGTATCCAGTTCGAAGATGGTATCACTACTGAGCAGATCCAGGAGATCCTTATCAGATCTGCTAGTGATCTCATCACTTTGGACAATCCTAACTACCAATTTGTTGCTGCTCGTCTGCTTCTCTTTGGTCTTCGTAAGCAGGTGTTCAATAAGACTGTCTGGACTGATGGTATGCCCAGTGTCTTTGATGTGGCACTGTACAATGCTACAGTTAACAAAGTATACGATGAAGATATCCTAGATAAGTATAGCGATGAAGAATGGGTCAAGGTCAATAGTTGGATTGATCATGATCGTGACTATCTGTTTACTTATGCTGGTCTACGTCAGGTCACTGACAAGTACCTCGTGCAGGATAGAAGCAGTGGCGAAACATATGAGACGCCACAATATATGTACATGATGATTGCCCTGACTCTCTTCGCTGATTACCCACTCGCTACGAGACTCGATTATGTCAGACGATACTACAACGCAATCAGCAAACACAAAATCAACATTCCCACACCTATCATGGCAGGAGTGCGAACTCCACTTCGACAATTTGCTAGCTGTGTGCTTGTTGATTCTGATGACACCCTCGATAGCATCTTTAGTTCTGATATGGCTATCGGCAGATATGTTGCACAAAGGGCGGGAATCGGCATCAACGCAGGCAGAATCCGTGGCGTCAACAGTAAAATCCGAGGTGGAGAAGTTCAACACACGGGTGTTATTCCATTCCTCAAAAAGTTTGAGAGCACTGTCAGATGCTGCACTCAAAATGGCATTCGAGGTGGAAGCGCAACTGTCCACTTCCCAATCTGGCACCAAGAAATAGAGGATATTCTGGTCCTCAAGAACAACAAAGGAACGGAGGACAATCGTGTACGAAAACTCGACTACAGCATCCAGATCAGCAAACTATTTTACGAGCGTTTTATCGGAAATGAGGAGATTTCACTTTTCAGTCCTCATGATGTCCCTGGCCTTTACGACGCTTTCGGGACTGGTAGCTTTGACGATCTGTACCGTCGTTACGAATCAGACGATTCAATCCCTAGAAAGACCATTGGTGCCCAAGAACTGATTCTTGACCTGCTGAAGGAACGTGCTGAGACTGGTCGTGTTTACATCATGAACATTGACCACTGTAACTTCCACTCTTCCTTCAAAGATAAGGTAAACATGAGTAACCTCTGCCAAGAGATTACCCTGCCTACCACACCTCTCCAACATATTGATGGTTATGGTGAGATTGCCCTGTGTATTCTCTCTGCTGTCAATGTTGGTAAACTCAAAAACCTCGATGACCTAGAGGAACTATGTGATCTTGCTGTTCGTGGTCTGGAAGAACTGATTGACTATCAGAACTACCCCATCACAGCAGCAGAAGTTAGTACCAAGAACCGTCGTTCTCTTGGTATTGGTTATATCGGTCTCGCCCACTACCTAGCACGACATGGAGAGCACTACGATGACCCAGGAGCATGGAAACTTGTCCACGATCTCACTGAATCCTTCCAGTATTACCTGCTTAAGTCAAGCAACCAACTTGCCAAGGAGAAAGGCAAGTGTGGTTATTTCGATCGAACGAAGTATTCAGACGGTATCCTCCCAATCGACACTTATAAGCAAGACATCGACGAAATCGTCCCCAACGAGCTGAAGCATGATTGGACATCTCTTAGGTTATCTATCCAACAGCACGGACTACGACACAGCACACTGTCCGCACAGATGCCATCGGAGAGCAGTTCCGTTGTGTCAAACGAAACCAATGGAATCGAACCACCACGTGACTACTTGTCCGTTAAGAAATCGAAGAAGGGACCGCTTAAGCAGGTGGTTCCACAGTTTTCTACCCTGAAGAACAATTACACTCTCTTATGGGACATGAAGTCTAACGAAGGATATATTAATGTAGTCGCTGTGATGCAGAAGTTCTTCGACCAGGCTATCAGTGGGAACTGGTCTTATAATCCTGAAAATTATCCTGATAATGAGGTTCCTGTGTCCGTCATGGCACAAGATTTCTTGACTACATACAAGTACGGTTGGAAGACTTCTTACTACCAAAACACCTACGACAGCAAGACGGATGAAGTGACAGAAGAGAAGCGACAAAGCATCGAAGATCTTCTTCAAGACATCCTTCAAGCAGAAGAGGAGGACTGTGACTCCTGTAAAATCTGATCTTGGAACCCATGATGCTATCCAGTCTCCCTATGGGGACTGGAGACTCCATGAGATCTCAAGTCTCGACTTTACAATAGAAGTTAATACATTATTGATGATGGTTGAGTTCCAAGAAGTGGTAAACTTTGAGGACATTGCCTTCAAAGGTATGGATTACCCACTCAACCAACGTCGTGAGAACTGTATATGTTGTGATGGAGAACGATATACAAATTGTGATCCATCATTCCCTGGTATCCTAATAAAAGACTGTCCAAATCCGTTTAATTTACCTTATAGATTAGCGGATGGAAAGCATAGGATTGAGCGACTCATCGCTAGGGGACAAAAGAAATCCTTGTTCAATGTAATCACATACAACAGGGTCAAATCAGAACTAAAACCAGCACTAACCCAATGGGAGGACCAAAATCGTGACAGTTGCTAACTTTAGAGTAAGCGAACCGAAGAGACCAAAAGGAATGACAGTATTCAATACGAATATTGTTGAGAGCACCAAGCAAAAAATGTTCTTTGGACCACCTCTTGGTGTCCAGAGATATGATAAGTTTAAGTATCCTGTATTCGATAAGCTTACTCAGCAGCAACTTGGGTATTTTTGGAGACCAGAAGAAGTATCACTACAGAAAGATCGTGCCGACTATCAGACACTTAATGAAGCACAAAAGCACATCTTCACTAGTAACCTTAAGTACCAAATCCTCTTGGATTCTGTACAAGGGCGTGGTCCTGGGATGGCTTTTATGCCTTACTGTTCACTCCCTGAACTAGAAGGTGCCATGAACATCTGGCAGACCATGGAGATGGTCCACAGTCGTTCCTACACCCACATCATTAAGAATGTATATGCTGACCCTTCCGACGTTTTTGACCACATTCTAGACGACGAGAAGATCCTCTCAAGGGCACAGTCAGTTACCCGTGCTTATGATGAGTTCCTACAGGCAGCACAGACCTATGGTTCTGGCAATATGTGGGAGCACCAGCTTGATGGCGTTCCAGTAGCACAGCAAGAACTCTATGAACTCAAGAGAAAACTCTATCGAGCAGTCGCTAATGTCTATATCCTTGAGGGGATTAGATTCTACGTCTCGTTTGCTTGCTCTTTCGCATTCGGGGAACTTAAACTTCTGGAAGGAAGTGCTAAGGTTATCGGACTCATCGCCCGAGACGAAAGTCAACACATGACCATCACCCAGAACATCCTAAATAAGTGGAGAGATGGGGATGATCCTGATATCGTCCAGATCGCTAAGGAAGAACAGGACAACATCGTTGAAATGTTCAAACAGTGTGTCGAAGAAGAAAAAGTTTGGGCAGACTATCTATTCAAAGATGGTTCTATCATCGGTCTCAACGCTAAACTTCTCCAGAAGTATGTTGAATGGACTGCTAACCGTCGAATGAAGTCTATTGGTCTCAAACCAATCTTCGATGTTCCTGCTAACAACAACCCACTACCATGGACTGAGCATTGGTTGTCGTCCAAGGGTCTACAGGTTGCTCCTCAGGAGACTGAAGTTGAATCTTATGTTATTGGAGGTATCAAGCAGGATGTTAAGAAAGATACGTTCGCTGGTTTTAAACTATGACAAAAGATTTTGGGAGTGGCTGGAGGGCGAAAGCAATCCGAGACCCCGATCTAACAGACAGAGAGTGGACCCTGTTAAACCTAGGTCCACAAAGTCTGGCAGAAGCATGGATGCTCCAAGCATTAAGAATGAAATACCAGATCCGTGGGATTAGGGAAAGGGGTCAATTATATGAAGACGAATGAAAACACAGAGTGCTAAAGCTAAAGGTAGAAACTTACAAAAGTGGGTACGCCAGATGTTGATCGAGATGCTTGATGTCCATCCAGAGGACATTGAGTCTCGATCTATGGGTGCAGGTGGAGAAGATCTCATCATGGCACGTGCCGCTAGAGAAAAGTTTCCTCACAGTATTGAGTGTAAGAATGTCGAGAGACTCAATGTCTGGGATGCCTATGAGCAAGCATGTGAGAACTCTGGTGACTACGAACCTATCGTAGTCATGAAGAAAAATAGAAAGAAACCACTGGTTGTAGTAGACGCTGAATATTTTATCAAACTGTTTGAGAATAAATAGATCGGAGACTCTAGATCTGATCAGATAGATGGCAATTAATTTCCCCGACAGTCCTGTCAATGGTGATACTCATGTGGTGGGTAACGTCACGTATGTGTATAATAACGCCAAAAACAAATGGAATGGTGCTGGTCAGACTCCTAATGATAGATTGACTGAGGGTAGTAATAGTTTAGAGATTACTGCTGGTAATGATCTAATTTGGACTGGTGATCGTGTTGGTCTTAATACTTCTTCTCCAGAATCTAAACTTGAAGTAAGAGATGCTGGTGCTCAAGGTGTTATCATTCGTTCTGAGAATACACAGGTTACGAACACTAATAAAGCACTGAGAGTTAGAAACAATAGTGCTGATAATACTTTCTGGGTAAGTCATAAAGGATATACTCAGATTACTATTAGTGATGATACACTTTATAATACAAGCACAACAAATACTTCTAACACTGCTAATACAGTTCTAACACTTAGCAATCAAAATGGTAGTGATGGAACTGGTGTTAACAACTATGTTGGTATTAACTTCAGTGTTGCCAATGGTGCTACATCTACAGCACAATTACAATATGTAAGAACAGGAGATAATGCTGGTAAGTTTGAGTTCAAGGCAAGGAACACATCAACCAATTATCCAAACATCATGACGTTGTTGTCTAGTGGTGATATTGGTATCAACCAAACAACACCAACATCACAGTCGGGTAAGGTTCTTCATATCTCTGGAGATAATGGTGGGCAAGCACGTATCCACTTATCAACATCAGCATCAGGACATGGTGTTGATGAAGGACATTATATTGTTTCTCAAGGTTCTGAGTCAGGTGCTGTAGCAGGGCAACTGGCAATCATCAATATGGAGAACAGAAATATTACTTTCACCACTGGTAGTGCTGGTGCTAATACTACACGACTTACTATTCAGCATGATGGTAATTTGAATATTGCTGATGGTAATTTGATAGTAGCTGCGGGTCATGGTATTGACTTCTCTGCTAATTCCAACGCCTCTGGAATGACTAGTGAGTTATTAAACGATTATGAGGAGGGCACTTGGACACCAACATTAACAGGATTTACAAATGCTGGCACTATATCTGGAAGAGTCCGTGATTATGTTAAAATTGGAAAACAAGTTACTGTGTGGTTTGATATTTTCCAAACTAATAACAATATGAGTTTTGCCAATGGTGCTACAATTACTGGATTGCCATTTTCTACCACTACTTTTGCTTCAGGAGATCAATTCCACACAAAAGTAAATGTTCATTATTATCGTGGCGGTGGCACAATAGTAAATATGACAGCATATCTAGAAGCATCTGATACGATTATTATAACAGGTGCTTCAGCTAATAGTGATATAAGACATGTTTGGGGTCATGTAACTTATCCTACAACCTAAATATCTCTGCCTAAACCTGTTTAGTTTGGAGAATTATCCTAATGGCATTACAAGAAAAATCTGTAGTAGATAAGATTGAAGTTTTACTTAGTGGAGTTATACAAGTAAGAGTAAGACATCAAGTTCTTAGAGGAGAAGAAGAAATTGCTGCTACTTTTGAGCGTTATGTTTTAAGTCCTGGTGAAGATGTATCTGCTAAGACAACAGATGCCAGAGTTAATGCTATCGCTGCTGCTACCTGGACTGATGAAGTCATCGCAGCGTATGAAGCATCACAAACACCTGCTGAGTGATAAATAGAGCTGCCTTGCTACTCTATAAATGGCGGAAGATAAATCCAAAGTTGTAGAGAAGGAAGACC
>BCSF01000663.1_pt1 | contig 12679 bp, 23 predicted proteins | sample 1016431 | NCBI WGS metagenome assembly BCSF01 (sample SAMD00045685;SAMD00045686;SAMD00045687;SAMD00045688;SAMD00045689;SAMD00045690;SAMD00045691;SAMD00045692;SAMD00045684;SAMD00045690;SAMD00045691;SAMD00045692;SAMD00045684;SAMD00045685;SAMD00045686;SAMD00045687;SAMD00045688;SAMD00045689, study...
CCCTATCGCTTTCATAGGTTGTTTTAAAATAATTTTCATCTTTAGTTTTATGAAGATACAAACTTTTAACTCGTTTATCTTTTGCTTCTTCACTTAAGATTTCTTTTTGTTTTAAAACATCATTGAAAAATTCTGTCATAATTTTTTACCCTCTACTTTTACTGACCAATTATTTTGACTGTGTAATGTATCAAACTTTACACCCAGAGACTTACGAACTCTATCCTCTTGTAAACTAATTTGATTTAATATTTCTTCTTGCTCTCGTTGAGTAGCGTGTTTAAAATTATCATCAGTATACTCTTCAGGATTGTCATATAACTTTGTCATATGTTTATATGCCATATGTTTTGCATAAGTTTTAGCTGTCACTTTTTTATCATTAAGAATAATCATACATAGATTATATCACAACTTTTTTAAATACAGAAACATTAGACATGTTTTCTAAAAAGAACTTACGATAATTACCTTCATGGTCTATGCAACCACAGACTAAAATGTCATCATCATCGTTGTATTTTAAATCAGAAATAGTTTCTAAGACTCTCCTTTCGTGATTGCCTAAGTCTCCTGAGTCTTCTCTATTAACTTTGTAATAAGTAAAGAATAAACCATACCCTTTAAAGAATGCAGTTGCTACTGCTTTTTCCATTCTATTACAAGCTTCAAAGCTTCCACCTAGTGTGTGTGTTTGTTCGTCAGTTTCAAATAGTGTTTCCATCAGCTTACTACCTCAATTATATCTTGAACATATACGCTACCCATCTCATCAAACAAACCTATGTCTGAACCTTTAACATCAACAAGTAAAGTTGTTTTAAAACCTCTTCCTTGTTTAATACTTTCCATAGCTATTGCTCTTGTTGGAACTCCTAATTGTTTTGTAATTAGTTTTGTTCCTTTTTTAATTGTTTCAAATGTTTCCATTAAATTGCCCTCGCATTTATTAAATCAATTACAAAGCCTGAAGTATCCTTCTTGGCTTCACCCTTTTCGATAAGTCCAACCACCACTTGAGTTTCATCTAAGAATCTCATGTCGTGCTTGTCCCCATCAATTACTTTAAATCCTTTGAACACTTCAGGTAGAGCTTCCCTAAATACAACTGCTATGTTGTTGGAGACATTTTTAATCAGAGCAGCGTACTTACTATCAGCTTCTGAATAACTCCAGGTTAGATGATAGTTAGGTATGTGCTCTACCTTTCGTGTTGGGATTTTTGTATAGTCATAGAACTGTATCTGTGGAAACATGGCAAAGATATTTTCATGTCCCTTTACTTTGATATGTTCCCATTGAATATCACTTGTTCCGTTGAGACGAAGGGCCGGTTTCTTACCCAACCTATCGCACTCTTTAAGAAATTTATTTGCATCTTCTACAAGCTGTCTCATGAACTCTTGTTGGTCGTTTAAAAACAGTAGAGATTTTCTAATCCTAGCTTGTTGAACATTAGAAAATTTACCATGTCCTGCTGTGTTCAAACAAGCTTCACTACAACCTGCTTTTTTAGCAAAGGGACAGAGTGTTCTTTTGCCATCTGCTAAATCATCAGGTGCTAAATAAATTATCCGACTAAACCATTCGTCAGATAGCTTGTTGCTTTTCTCAATCTTGGTACTACCTTGTGATAGTAAATTATATTTAGGCATATTAATTTTCCTCTACATCTATTGTTAAATTAAATTCTGATAAACCAATATTGTCTGCTACAAAATTAATAGCTTCTTGTTTATCTTCACAATCACAAATGTCAACTGTAATAATTACTTTATAATCCATTGTCGTTATCCTCTAATAATTTTAATATCTTGTCTAACTTTTTCTCGTTGTCTATTAACATATCATATATATCTTCTAATGTCATGATGCTATTCTCCTTTTGCCATGTGTTCTAAATCTTGACTTGATAATGCTTGACTACAATGTTGAGATAGAAACTCAATCATTGCTAGTGGTACAGGTGTATGAATATTTTCATAACAATACTGTAGGCAATCAGCTTCTAAGTCAGGCCGACCTTCAATCACCCATAGTTCATGCACATTATCTCTCATGTTATCCATAATAACATCGTTGTTTTCGTTGCTCATAAGTTTCTCCATAAAAATTAAAGCGGGACAAGAGTGTACTTTTCTTGCCCCTTTGTATTACTGTAATAGGTATACAATCGACCTATCTTGTATAATTTTAAGAACATACAAGTAGCTCTTTTCTTGTCCTTCCTTAGTCAGACAAGGCATTTTCTAGTTTAAATTCGTCAGTAATATTACCCCATTGGTCTGCCATTGCAACTGCAATGCCCTCAAAGGTTTTACTTCTAACATGACTGCGTTGTTCTTTAGGAAGCTTCCAAGTTTCATAGTGCCACTTAGACATTCTCTTACCATTCTTCATTTCAACCATCTCCGGTTCAACAATATCTGTGTGTTTTAACTTGGGAAGATTCTTTAACCAAAGACAAGTAGTTTTCATGGTGGCATGTCCAAACTGATAAGGCTGTATAATCTGCTCAGGTTTTCTAATCTTGCTTGAGATTACACTAACTGGATTTTCAATACAGATGCGTTCAATGGGAGCATCCATAAGTTGCTGTACAAACTCTAAAGCTTCTTCTTGTAATGACCAAGGCTTACGACCTTCGGTAAACCATCTTGCCCCACTTACAGCTAAGTGAGTGCAAGGGGGATGAGCAATCATCAAATCCCATCCCTCGTTGATAACCTCTAACACATCTTGTTGATAGTGTCTTTGTCTATACCCAACCATATCTTTGTTAAGATACTTACTTTCGCAAGGTAAGATATCGCAACTGTGTGCATCATGACCTCGTTTTAAAAACTCATCACGAACTGCCCCACTATATTCACAAGCAACTAATACTCTCATTTTGTCTCCTATTTTAATTCCTGGTTTAACTTTTCTTAAAGCTTATAACAATTTCATCCCCATGAATGTTTTCATAAGAACGAATTGAATGACTAAGGTTGTACATATTATCTTGAATATCTTGCAAGTCTGACAACCTTTCATGTTCTGCTTTTACTTTAGAATCATAGTCAGGTTTTTCATCAATGTAAAGTGCAATGCGTTCTGCTTCATTCAAAGGTTTTGAATCATACCACTCTACACCCCTTGCCCTACCTCTAAATTTATATCTAGTTGTAAGAAAAGCATTAGCTTTTAACCACTCAAAAACTTCATAACCCGTAGTCAGAGGTTTATCTAAAGGGCCAGTTGGAATATCCAAAGGATTTCTTGGGGCACTTTTAAACTTTTTAGCGTTAGTTTTTACATTTATTTTATACGACATTTTTATCTCCTGGTTTTAAATTAATTAGAAAATTCGTTGACTAACTCTTCAATGAGTTCATAAGCATTGAAGTCTCCACCCATAGTTTCAAGTCTGAGTTTAGTACTTAACTTTTGTCTTGTTATGTAATCTAATTGCCAAACTATTTTACAAGTAGGAACAGAACTAGAATAAGAATTATAATCTATTGAAAACCCTCTGTTTTCACCATAGCTTTCTGTTGTAAGATTATTTTCTTCTTGAAACTTCATAACTAAATTACGAACTGTTTCTTTGTCAGCTCTAATAGTTTTTTCAAGTTCGTCAAATTGGTTTTTAAGGTGCTGAATTACATTTTACCTTTTTTTATTTTTATATTTTAAAGATTGAACATCCTTCCGATCTTTAAACTCCTGAAGTTTATTATTCTCTATTGTTGATACGACCTCTTGAACAATTAAGTCTTGGTCTTTTACTCTCATCTGTGCCATGTTATACCTCCTTGATAGTATAGTTAGCGTTAAAAAATCAGTGCTAGTTAATTTGTACCCATCAACTAGCAAGTGGGAATTTCAAAAAGATATCTTAAGCGTATCTTTAAGTCGGGCGAGTTCGATGCACATTATTTTAAATTATTACTTGGTGGTCTTTCTCGAATAGTCCCTTGACATAGCAGTTTATTTATAAGACTTATAATGCTTATCTCTTTTAAGCTATGACTGTTTAAAATCGGTGGTAGTTTTTGTTTTCAAGAGCCAAACTACCAAAACTCATGCAGTTTCAGTTATATTATTTTAAGTCATATAATTGGACACAACGTTCAAGAACGACTGTGCTAGTTTTTAGTTATCACTACCTTTCTCAACAATCTCAACGAAATCAAAGTGAATTGTAGCCTTTGACATCCTTTTGAATGTAGCCCATAACTGTATGGAACTAGCAAACCATATAACCAGAAAGTGTTTTATGTCGACTTGTAGTTTCACAAGGATAAAATATGAAAACAAAATCCCTTGTGTCTTTCGTTGGAATCTTTCAACTTACATCTGATTAATTCTATAAAGCTCTATAGAGATATAGTATAATACTAAAAGAATAATAAAGATTATTGTTTAGTATTTGTATAGAGATATATAGTTAAATAGACTAGCTAGTCTGTCTAGCCTAGCCTAAATCCATTGTGGCATAGTTCGTGGTGGTCTGTCAAGCCCCCCATCTTAAACACTCATTGGCAATGCATAAATACATTCCCATGGATTATTACCTATTGGATTATGTTTTAAGTCCCTAGCCCTTAAATTAACTTGTCTTAAACCCGTAGGTAAAGTATAAGTTAAACAAGTTGTATGTCTTGGAAGCTGTGAAGTATCAGTAATTTCTGATATGAATATATCATTCTCGCAGTCTTCGTTATACTTCTTAGCCTTGTCTAAGTACTTAGTATAGTTTTTAGAATTAACTTTCTTGATACTCTCAGTATCTCTAAAGCCTTGTTCGTTAAAGTTTTTATATGTATATGTTATAATTAACATGGTTGTCTCCTATTTTAATTATGTGGCTCATCTGTGTTCTGCCACCTTTTCCTAGCATGGCATATTCCCAGATTTTTGTCAAGCCCCCTCGAAAAGCCCACAACCACAAGGCTTTGCGAGGATTGGCATAGTGTTTATATGGCCGGGTATAACTAACTTGTCTTAAACACTCCACAAAAACTGCATTCTCGTGTCGCTGTTCTAAACCCCAGGTTAAACTAACCTAACCCAAAAACTGCATACTCGTGTAAATATTCTTAAACCGGGCGTTTAACCTCCACCGATTATTGTTTAAATAATTTTAAATAGAAGTAAAAACAAGAACAAAAAAAACCATAGAAAAAAAATAACTTGCAATAATTTTTGATTAGTGTATTTTTGGGGAATGAAAAGAAATAAATCTTTTCTAAATTGTCTTGATATCTAATAAATTGAAGGACTTTAAAATATGAAAAAAACTACAACTAAAAAAGCTTTTACTAAAAAGTTATTAAGTAAAGAAGCAACTAATTTGATGTATAGACGTATCAATAGTGTTGCTCATCATTTAGCGAATGAGACCTCTAACGCTTCAAGTGAGCCTAAAATAAGAAGTAAAAATTATTTTACAATTCAACGAGCAATTAGAAGTGCCTTATTGACTTATGATAAAGAGAAAAAAAGAGCAACTATAATTGCTGATACTTCAAAGCTTGATACATGGTTAAAAGCAAAAACAACACCATCAACACTTTTAGGAAAAGCAAAAACAACTGTTAAACCTAAAGTAAAGGCAAAAAGGATTTAATCATGGAAAATTTTATGTTTAAGTATTGGTTAATTCTAAGCATACCTATCAGATTTATTTTGATAGGTTATGCTTTTTGTGTCGTGGGGGTTTTCTCATGAGTAATATTTCATATCTAAATCAATCCATGAAAGAAAAGATTATTTTAAATCACGCTCATGACATTGAGAATTATTTGTGTATTAAACAATCTAGTTTAAATTTCTATGTTGCTTTAACTACTGTTTTTACTTTTGGCGGTGAATCCATTGAAAGGGTACAAAGTGTTGATAATGAGATTTTTAATTGTTATGAACACGCAAGAAGACACGCTTTAAGCATGATTAGAAAGCATGGTTCTTTTGAAAATACAGTTTTTAAGGGGGACTCAATGAACTAATAAACATACTTAAAATTAAAGGGTTCTTTTTAGAGCCCTTTTTTTTGTTCTAAATTTAATAAACTTCTAAGCTCTTCTAAGGCTCTCTAATAATTCAACTAATACCCTATAACCTATTTAATTTTTTAAGCTCTCTAACGAGCTCTAAAGAGCTTGTAAAGTGTAATTAACACTAAGTTATTTAATGAGAAGTTAAGGATTAACGAATACCACCTATCAAGAACACTTAAATGTCCCAAGCTCAATTAGTTAGATAAGCTCTGTAAAGTCTGTTAAGGGTTCTTAAATTAAAATACATCTTCACAACTCTTTATTTTTCATTGTTCAAACTTCAAAAACCTTTCAAGACTTCAAAAACTTTTAAAACTTCATAGAAAAAACTTCAAAGCTTTCAAAGTCTTTAAAGTCTTTAGAGTTTAACTGTTTTTTTATCAAGATTTATCAAGATTAAAAAGTCTTGATAAGGGGTAGGCAGAGTACCGCCCCCGGTCCCCCATATATATACTAAATCTTATACATTTCCAGGGATTTTCAAGTGTTAAGTTGGAGACTCAACAGGCTTGGTCGGGCTTGTGTAACTTTAAAGTCTATAAAGTACCTGTTATTGTGGGGGTGATACTTGTTACTATACAAACCCTGGGGGACCTAAAGGTATTATATAGGTATATTTCTAGTTTGTCAAGCCCTTTAGAGAATATATTCTTTTTTTTCTAAAAAACTTGACAAATTTCTATGAGTATGTATAATAAAGGTATGCAGAACTTACCCTCACAACGTAAATTAACAGATAAACAACAAAGTTTTCTGAATAATCTTATTGAAACTAAGGGTGACTTAAAGCTTTCAGCCGAACTTGCAGGGTACTCCGGCAATCACTATCAAGTATTACAATCATTAAAAGAAGAAGTAGTAGATTTAGCCCAAAACGTACTTGCAAGGGAAGCCCCTAAAGCTGCTTTTAAGTTAGTAGAGGTTATGACATCAGAAGATTCCATACCACAAGCTAATGTTAAACTACAAGCAGCACAGACAATCCTAGACCGTGTTGGTTTAGGTAAACATGATAGAGTAGACGTTAATCATAACGTTAATGGTGGGATATTTATTCTTCCAGAAAAAGAAACGATAAACCTAAAAGCAGAAGATGGAGACTATGAAGATATTTCTGACTGAAATAGAAGCTTATGGTACAACTTTTGCAGGTCCTAACATCGTAGCTTCAACATACGAACAAGCAGAACTAGCTGCAGCTCAAAATCACTTAGTTGTTGTTGGTGAGTTAGACAGTATCTATGTGGATGATGAATTAGAAAAAGAACACTTAAATACAATACCCAAAGAAGATGATAGGATAATACACTAATGTTATTAGAACGATTACAGTTTAGAAAAGGTGGTAAAGCTAAATCAAAAGTAAATGAAGCAGGTAACTACACTAAGCCTGGACTACGTAAAAGAATATTTCAACGAATTAAAGCAGGAACGAAAGGTGGTAAAGCTGGACAATGGTCTGCACGTAAGGCTCAGATGTTAGCTAAAGCATACAAGAAAGCTGGTGGAGGATATAAATAATGGGTAAAGCAAAGTCACAAGAGTCTTTAGATAATTGGACAAAACAAGAATGGGGAACTAAGTCTGGTAAAAAGTCTAGTGAAACTGGAGAAAGATATTTACCTAAAGATGCTATTGCAGCTTTAAGTGATTCTGAATACTCAAGAACTTCAGCAAAGAAAAGAGCTGATACTGCTGCTGGTAAGCAACACTCTAAACAACCTAAAAAGATTGCAGAAGATACTGCAAGATTTAGAGTTAAAAAAGGTGGTAAAGCAGATGGTAGATTAAAACGAGCAGGAGTCAGTGGTTACAATAAACCCAAGCGTACTCCCAATCATCCTACTAAGTCACATATTGTGGTAGCTAAAGTCGGTGATAAAATAAAAACCATTAGGTTTGGTGAACAGGGAGCTAAGACTGCAGGTAAACCTAAAGCAGGTGAGTCAGCTAAAATGAAAGCTAAACGTAAATCTTTTAAAGCAAGACACAGAAAGAACATAGCCAAAGGTAAACTCTCAGCAGCTTATTGGGCTAACAAGGTTAAGTGGTAATACGAATAGTTAGTTTAGTTTTGTTGATGAGCTGTGTAAATACACCAAACAAAGACAATAAGTTTGATGAATGTAATCATTGGTTTTATTCAAATCATTCAGAAGAACTAATACGAGAAGAATGGCATAACTGTATGCAAGGAAAAGATCATGGGTAAACAAATAGGTAGCGAAGAAAAACCTTACACATTTAAATCTCCGATATATAAAAACACACACGGAAGTAAAGGTGCTAATCCCAGACCCGGATTCTATACACAAGACTATAGAGATAACTGGGATAGAATATTTGGCAAGAAGAAAAAAGAAGAGGATAAAGACTAATGTACGGAATTAATAAATGGTTAGACAAAGTAAAGAAAGCTTATGCTAAGTTATTCAAGAAAGCTCTAGCTCCAAAGAAACAAACAACAAAGAGGAAAACAAATGTTAAAAGAACTACTAGAAAAAAAAGTAAATAGTATTATTAATACTAACGACCTTACAGACATGCAAGTCTGGGGTGTTATGTGTGGTATAGGATTTATATCAGCATTTATTGTTATGTGGATTATCTAACATGAAGTTAGTTCCTGAAGGGTATATTAAACGAACCACTTCTACCATACCATTCGGGTATGAGTTTGATGAGGTTACTGGATTTCTTAAACCCATAGAAGAGGAACTAGAAGCATTACAGATTGCTGAAAACATGATAGTCAACGAAGAGGTATCACTTCAGGCTGCATGTGATTGGTTAGAATATAAAACCGACAGAAGAATTTCTACTCCCGGTCTCAAGAAACACGTAGATAAAAAATATGGAAAACGAAACGAAAGACTGGGAGAGGAATCCTCATCTCTACTTGCAAGATGATGATGGTAACTTTGTCTTAAAGAAAGACGGAACTCCTAAAAAGAAAGCAGGTCGACCTAAGACCAGCACCGAAAAAGCTATCAAGGCTGCACGTGCTACGGTGGGTCGTAAAAAAAGAAACATTGAAAAGCTTGAACAAAAGTTAAACAACGCTAGACAATCGTTTAAAAAACAAAAAGAAACAATTCAAAAACTTGACAAGACTGTAGAAGGTCCTGTCACTGAAACTGAACTTGACAATCTTCCCAAGGCTGTCAGAGAAAACTTAGACAATCACAAAGTATTATTCCACGCCAACGAAGGTCCACAGACAGACTTTCTTGCTGCTGGTGAGAAAGATGTACTTTATGGAGGAGCTGCCGGTGGTGGTAAATCATTTGCCATGATTGTAGACCCACTGAGGTATTGTCATAAGAAAGCTCATCGTGCTTTAATACTTAGAAGGTCTATGCCAGAACTTCGTGAGATGATTGATAAGTCTCGTGAGTTATACCCACAAGCTTTTCCCGGTGCTAAGTTCAGAGAAGTTGAAAAGCTTTGGAACTTTCCAAGCGGTGCAAAGGTTGAGTTTGGATTCCTTGAGAGAGATGCAGACGTATACAGATATCAAGGACAAGCATATAGTTGGATAGGTTTTGATGAGATTACTCACTTACCCACAGAGTTTAGTTGGAACTATCTTGCTTCACGACTTAGAACAACTGACCCAGAAATAGAAACATACCTTCGCTGTACTGCTAACCCCGGTGGTGTTGGTTCGCATTGGGTTAAGAAAAGATACATAGAACCGTCAGAACACAACACAAGTTTTCAAGGTGCAGATGGTTTAACACGTAAGTTTATTCCGGCTAAGTTAGCTGATAACCCATACCTTGCAGAAGATGGTGTATATGAGCAAATGCTTAAATCTTTACCACCGATTCAACGTAGACAGTTGCTAGAAGGTAACTGGGATGTAGCCGAAGGAGCTGCATTTGTAGAGTTTGACCCACTACATCATGTGATTACTCCGTTTGAATTACCTTTACACTGGGAAAGAGTTAAAGCAGTTGACTATGGATACGCTGCAGAATCCTGTTGTTTATGGGGAATAATGGACCAAAATGACGGAACTTTAATAATTTATAGAGAATTATACAGAAAAGGCTTGACAGGAGAAGAATTAGGTAGTATAATAACAAGTATGGAGCTAGAAGACCCTTACTCGGTCTCTGGTGTCTTGGATACAGCAGCATGGGCTAGAACAGGTACTACAGGACCTACTGTTGGAGAAGCACTTGTACGAGCAGGACATAAGCTTAGACCGGCAGATAAGAATAGGGTACAGGGTAAAATCCAGATACATGAGTTTCTAAAGGTTCAAGAGAATGGTAGACCTAAGTTACAGATATTTAATACATGTCCTAACTTAATACGAGAGATACAGTCTATACCGTTATCAAAGAACAATCCGGAGGATGTGGATACACATGCTTCCGATCACGCATATGATGCATTGCGTTATATGATAATGAGTAGACCACGAATGGTTAGTACATTCGATAGGTTGAGAGGATTAAAAAAAGATATCCATCAACCGGCTGATTCAACATTTGGATATTAAAGTTTATGGCAGACAACGAGAATACATTTTTAAACGCTAACAACCTCTACGAAGAAGTAGAAGGTGAAGCTGGTAAAAATCTTGATCTTGAAACAGAACAGAAAAGTAATCTTGTTGGAATCATTAAAGATAGATTTCAAGTTGCTGAAGACTCAAGACGTTCAGATGAATCACGTTGGTTAAGAGCTTACGAAAACTATAGAGGACTTTACAACAAGTCTGTTAAGTTTAGAGACTCAGAAAAGTCTCGTATCTTTGTAAAGATTACTAAAACAAAAGTACTAGCTGCTTTTGGTCAACTTGTTGATGTAATCTTTGGTACAGGTAAGTTTCCAATTGGTATTACAGAAACTAAAATACCAGAAGGTGAGTTAGCGAATGCTCATTTAGATGCACAAACAGCAGCACCTGGTATTGAAAATACTATGGGTGGTGGTGAGTTACCAGATGATATTGGTAATCGTGTAGAAAACCCATATGATATTGGGTATGAAGGAGACGGTAGAACTTTAAAACCTGGCACAACTTTTAGTAATGGAGTTATTGAAACTTCTTTAGAAGATAAAGTAGAAGACCAACTAGTTGAAGGTTTTAGTCCTATTCCTACAGTTTTAGAAATTTCTCCTGCACAAAAAGCTGCACGAAGAATGGAAAAGCTTATTCATGACCAAATAGAAGAATCAAAAGGTTCTTCAGAAATTAGAAGTGCTCTTTTAGAATCTGCTTTACTTGGTACAGGGATTGTAAAAGGACCATTTAACTTTAACAAAAAACTTCACAAATGGGAAGATGGTGAAGATGGAGAAAGAACTTACAACCCATTAGAGGTTAGAGTTCCACGTATAGAGTTTGTAAGTTGTTGGGATTTATATCCAGACCCTTCAGCTACAAGTATTGAAGAATGTGAGTACATTATTCATAGACACAAACTAAACAAATCTCAACTTAGACAACTACGTAACATGCCTTACTTTGATGAGGATGCAATACGCAATTGTTTACAAATGGGTGCTAACTACGAAGAAAAAAGTTTTGAATCACATTTAAAAGATGATGCAAGAGCTGATGAAGACTATCAAACAAACTTTGAAGTGCTTGAATACTGGGGAATCATGGATGCAGAGTATGCACGTGAAGTCGGTATAGAACTTGCAGATGATATTGATGATTTAGATGAAGTCCAAGTTAATGCTTGGATATGTGGTAATAGTTTATTAAGAGCAGTGGTTAATCCGTTTACTCCTTATAGATTACCTTACCACGCTTTCCCATACGAAAGAAATCCATATAACTTTTTTGGTATTGGTGTAGCTGAAAACATGGATGATTCTCAACAAATTATGAACGGTCATGCAAGAATGGCTGTAGATAACCTAGCAATGGCTGGGTCTTTGGTGTTTGATGTAGATGAATCTGCTTTAGTTGGTGGACAGTCTATGGAAATATATCCAGGTAAAATATTCAGAAGACAAGCTGGTATGCCTGGACAAGCTATACATGGCTTAAAGTTTCCTAACACAGCACCAGAAAACATGATGATGTTTGATAAGTTTAGACAACTTGCAGACGAACAAACAGGAATACCTAGTTATTCACATGGACAAACAGGTGTACAAAGTATGACAAGGACTGCTTCGGGTATGTCCATGTTGTTAGGTGCATCAAGTTTAAATGTTAAAACAGTTGTTAAAAACCTTGACGACTTTTTATTAAGACCACTAGGAGAAGCTTTCTTCCAATGGAACATGCAGTTCTTTGAAGGTGGTCTAGATGTTAATGGTGATTTAGAAGTTCGAGCAACTGGAACTAATAGCTTGATGCAGAAAGAAGTACGAAGTCAAAGACTTACTACTTTCTTACAAACTGCACAAAATCCTGCTATTGCTCCATTTGTTAAGATTTCTAAACTTGTTAGTGAACTTGCCTACAGCTTAGATTTAGACCCTGATGAAATACTCAATGACCCTGAAGAAGCTGCAATTATGGCACAAATTATAGGTATGCAAAATGCTGGACAAACAACTAGCCCTGAAGCTCAAGGCATGGGTGGGCAACCAAATAATATGGGAAGCCTTGCAGGAACACCTGCACAACCTCAAGACCTTGGACCTACAGGCACTGG
>BCSF01000664.1_pt1 | contig 12677 bp, 17 predicted proteins | sample 1016431 | NCBI WGS metagenome assembly BCSF01 (sample SAMD00045685;SAMD00045686;SAMD00045687;SAMD00045688;SAMD00045689;SAMD00045690;SAMD00045691;SAMD00045692;SAMD00045684;SAMD00045690;SAMD00045691;SAMD00045692;SAMD00045684;SAMD00045685;SAMD00045686;SAMD00045687;SAMD00045688;SAMD00045689, study...
AAGAAGGAATACGAGTTTCGCCTTAGTCTCGTGGGCTCGGAGAGGTGTATAAGATACAGAACCAAAAAAATCATTCGACGGATTTAAATTTTGATGGAAAAGAATATTGACTTTGAACGCTATCAAGAATTTGTTGATGCGGTTACTAGCGATGCCTCTACTGATTTTGTCGCTCTTTCCGACCGCCTTGTTGCCCTTGACGAGAAGGGTGCCAATATTGAGCGACTTCTTACTGCAGGTGTTGGTATTAATGCTGAGGGTGGGGAGTTCCTTGAAATCATCAAGAAGATGGTTTTCCAAGGAAAACCTTGGAACGACGATAACCGTGAGCATCTTATTATTGAACTCGGTGATCTTATGTGGTACGCTGCTCAAGCCTGCATGGCACTCGGTGTTTCCTTTGACGAAGTGATTGCCACTAACGTTAAGAAACTGGAGAAGCGTTATCCTGGTGGTAGTTTTGATGTCTACTACTCTGAAAACCGCGCAGCAGACGACCGATGAATAAGTTTATTATCTTCACTAAAGAGTCCTGCGGACCCTGTGGTCTGGTCAAGAAATACTTCAACTCTATCAAAGATGAGCGCACTAGTGTAATCGAAGAAGTTTATCTTGATGACTTTGCTGACACTCCCATCCCACAAGAGAACTTGGACCTTGCTAAGAAGTATGGTGTGACTGCCACTCCTGTACTCATTATTACTGATGAAGACGGAGAACTTCTAGAGACCTACACTGGTGGTATGGGTATTACTCAAAACATCCGTAAACTGTTTGATAAGTATGAAGTATGAAAAACGTAAGTATTGAAATGTCTGCCCGTGCTGCAGCAGCAGTCCGTCAAGTTTTGTTTGACGCACAAAAGGGATACTCTACTGGTGACTCTTGTCCAGAGCGTGTCTTTGAGATTCGTGAAGTCATTACAGACCTTGACGATGCCATCAGTGCTGTGGTAGAATAAGCATAACGACCCGAAAGGGTCACTTGGGGAATTAGCTCATTTGGTAGAGCGCCTGCTTTGCACGCAGGAGGTAAGGGGTTCGACTCCCCTATTCTCCATAAATACCTAAAAAAGGTAATGGCTGGACTGTCACCTGCAGAACTGCAAAAACGAAATAACTTTTCCCTGTTTAAGACTAGAATACAAACCAGGGGTGATTTTACTCTGGTTGAAAGTAACGGTCAAAAGGTTAAGATAGATCCGAGTGTTGCTAAAAATCTTAATAGTGTTAATGATTTAAATCAATATAAACAGGGTCAAAGTATAGTATTACCTACTACATTAAAGGGTCAAGTTAGATTGACTCAATTATATAAGGACTCTGCCTTTTCAGGAAGGAGTCAAAATACTACTGCTGCAGAAGACGCAGAAGTTAGAAGAATACGAGAGTTGCTTGATAAGATAAAAGAAAAAACTGGTTTTGATTATGTTAACCTTAAAATAGGGAAGAACTATTATCAAGTGGTTCAAGTTGAGAGTACTCCTGGAACTCCAAAGTCTGATTTTCACTTTAGGGATGTGAGTGGAAATATGGTTGGATTTGTTTCGCATAAGGATGGATCAAGTCCAACTTCTATTCAGCAATGGGGTGGAATGACGGAAAGAGGGGAACCAGTGCTTGCAGCACATCCAGAAACACAATCCTTCGTTGCAACTTGTCGGGCAATGTTTGGAAATAAGATGCCACCAGCTACAACTGTTGCTCGAAAGATTAATGATCCAAAGTTGAAAATGCAGGCAGTGTACGGTAGTGGTTATGGTGGACCATCCAGTATTCAAAATGTAGATTTACTTTTGCAGGGAACAGTAAATATTGTTGGTTCTGGTACTGGTAAGTACACCTTAACTGCATCTGCACAGACACATAAAAATGGTGATATGATTAGTGGTGGATATGAACCAGTCTTTATGTGTATTTACAAGGGCGATCGTTCAAATTATGGCATCAAAGGTGCTAGAATGGTTATCAGTGGAAAGGGTGGTAGATCTATAAAAAAATATGTCTGAGTATTTACAAAAACTTATTCAAGGTTATGACAATAGGGACTTTAAGCACTTTGCTGCTTATGTTTATACAACTCTTCAACGTGAGATCGATGCTTCGAAGACCAAAAAGCAAAAGGATAAATATATATTGATACGAAAACAAATCTTAAGGTACATCGTAACTAATCAAAATACGATTACTAAGGAGTTGCAACGCAAGAAGTGATGAAGAATTTTTTCCAATTTTTATCTGAGTCCGCCGCCCAGCAAGCAGCAAGGTTGGGTCTTCAAGGTGATGGTCATGGTGGTTGGTATGATAGAATGTCTGGTGAGTTTGTCGCTAAGACAGAAAAAGGAAAACTGAAGTTTTATAATAAGCGTCAGAAAGTTGGTGGGAAAGACCCAGAACAAACTGAGAAGGAAAAGAATATCTCAGACCCCAACTTTGTTGACCCTGCATTGCAACAACAAGAACCTGTAGCGCAGCAACCAGCACCTGAAGTTGCTGCTGAACCAGAGAAACCAGTAAACTATCTCCCAGTAGAAAAAACTAAAGGTACATTGACTGTTGCTTTTGGTCGTTTCAATCCTCCACACCTGGGTCACCTGCAATTGATGGATACTGCTGCTGCATCTGCTGAAGCAGAAGGTAGTGATTATATGATTGTGCCATCACGCAGTCAGGACGCTAAGAAGAATCCACTGGATGCTGATACTAAAGTCACTATTATGAGGTCAATGTTCCCTCAGCATAGTGAGCGTATTGCAAACGATGTCAGCACTAGGACTATTTTTGATGTGCTCAAGAAAGCACATAATGATGGTTATGCCAATGTGAGAATCGTTGGTGGTGCCGATAGAGTTAAGGAGTTTGAGAAACTCTCTAACAACTACAACGGCAATCTCTATAACTTTGATAATATTGAAGTTGTTTCTGCTGGCGACAGAGACCCAGACTCCGAAGGTGTAGAAGGTCTTTCTGCTTCAAGAATGAGACTTGCTGCATCTGAAGGAGACTTCAAAACTTTCCGTGCTGGTATGCCACCAGATATGAAACCAAAAGATGCAAGAGCAATCTTTGATACTGTAAGACAGTCAATGGGTGTTGCTGAAGGATGGGAGATTGCGCCCAAGTTTAATTACCAAGTCCTTCGTGAGAATTATGTCAGCAATAATATCTTTAAGATTGGTCAACTGGTAGAAAACCTAAACACTGGTCTGGTTGGACGCATTATTCGTCGTGGCACTAACTATCTTATCTGTGTTACTGAAGATAAGATTATGTTCAAGTCTTGGATTAAGGATGTTACTGAAGCAATTGTAAACGGAACTACTAGATCTGGTGTTCCTGCAAATCAAAGACTGATTGGAACTGATAAGCATAGAGAGTATGTTATGTCTATGGTTCCTGGTTGTGTTGGCGGATATGATTTCATAAATAAGAATAAGAAAAGAAAAAAGTAGTCCAGACTCGAAATGAAAAAGCACATCGCTGAGGAACTTCCTGCAAGAAAGCACGCTCCTGCTGCTGCCGCTCCTGCTGCTAAGGCAAAAGGTGGTGCTGCACCAAAGGGTGGAGGAAAGAAAGAAGGTGGAGAGGGTGAAAGTTCTGAAAAGAGAATTCGTCAAGCAGTATACGATATCCGTTATCGTGCAAGAAGAGAAGACATCGATCTGAAGGCAGCGTTCTCTCAGTATATGTCAAATAGTTCACTTAGTCAGGCAGAAAGAACTGCTGTAAGAGAGAAGTTGTTTGGTAAAGCAGGTGGAGTTTCTGAACAGTATATTGGTATTAGTGAAGACTGGGCAGTTGATGGCGTTGCAGGCGCTATGTTTAAGGTATTTGTTGAAGGTGTAAAAGAAGAACCCCAACTCGAACTGGTTTATGAGCGCCAGTTGGAAGGTAAGGAAGGAACTAAGTATCAGGTAAGAGTCTTAGATCCTAAGAGTGGTAGATCATACGTTCGTATGGCAAACCGTGAAAAGATTACTCAACTGAGAGCAAAAGGTCTCAAGGTTGAAATGACTGATGCTGGCGAACCTTATGAGGGTAGAAAGAAAGAAGTTCCCAACAACAAGAGTGGTCTTGACAAACCAGTTGCTAAGAGTCAAAGAGACGGTGATGTAAACGACGACGGTAAGAAGGACAAGACTGATTCTTACATTTACAACCGTCGTGATAAGATCAATAAGGCAATGGCTAAGGAAGATTTCCTTTGGTCTGAGGGTGCTACTGGTACTACCAGCACAGAAGGTCAGAACAGAAATAAAATTACTGGTGCTGGTGTAGATAATTCTTCAAGAATCAGAGTTTTCCCACAGGATGGTTCTGATGTTCATGCTGGTGGTAGAATCATTCAGGCAGGAACCGAACTTGAAGGTCCTGTTTTGACTGAGAAGGCAAAGAGTAAAGCACAGCAACGCTTTATGGGAATGGTTTATGCCGCTAAGAAGGGTGAAGAACCAGCATCTCCTGAAGTAGAAAAGGCTGCTAAGGGAATGTCCAAGAAAGAGGCGAAGAAGTATGCCAAGACAAAGCATAAAGGTCTTCCTGAAAAGAAGAAAGAAGATGTGAAGGAAGAAGCAACTTGCCCTAGATGTGGAAAGTCTCCTTGCGAATGTGATACTCGTGCAAATAAGACCTATAGAGATCTTCTTAAGAATAAGTTGAGATCTATGGGTAAGAAGGTTATGGCTGCCTGCGGTGATGAAGAGAACCTGGAGAAGTCATATGACGATATGATGACTGCAAGTTTTGTTAAGTCTGATGAGAACGGACAACTGAAACCAGTACATGTATTCAAAAAAGACTGATTTCTTCCTATATACTGATAGATAATTGGTATCTATCATGTTAGGATTCCTTCTTCCATTAGCATCAAAGATTATTACTGATGCTGTTGCTAAGATCCCTGAAAATGAGGAACTTGGTGAAAAACTGATTGACATTTGTTTGGTAATCCTTGGTAAAGCAGTTAAGCTGACCAAGACTGATATGGATGACAAGCTTCTGGAAACAGTAGCAGCGGCAATTAGAAACCGCGAAGAGTGATGATAAGGAGACCACTAAGGTCTCCTTTTTTTATAAATATCAATATAAGAATTTTATAAGGTAGGAAACATGGCTCTTTGGGGCAATAAGGACTCTTTTGCTAGTCGTACGGGTACTGTAACCGTAGACTATGCTAATAAGACTATCACTGGTACTGGAACCACATTCGTAACAGCCGGTATTTCTACTGGCGATGTTATCTCCATCGGTGTTGGCAATACTTTTGGTGAAGCAGTTGTTGCTGGTGTAACTTCTGCAACACAGATTTCGATCGCGTCTACTGAAGGACTCAGTGGTCTTGCAATCTCTGGCATCGCTTATTCTGTATCACAGAAACCAGTTTACACAATTGGCGACAGTAACTGGGGTGCTAGTGAGATCTACGGTGTGGATAGTGTTGAGGTTGGTCTTGCTGCAACTACAGCATTTGCAGTAACTCACCAAGGATGGGTTGGACTTACAACTTATACCGATACACACGGAAGAGTTAGAGTTAAGCACGAAGTTCTCGTTGCTGGTGGTATCTTGACAACCTTCGACGCAGAAGACGACGCTAAGTTCCCAGAGTGATAATTTGATATATGAGATTTGATGAATTGAATGAGAGCAACTATCTGCTCTTTGCTATAAAATTCTACGATAACCCCCAAGCAGTCACTAAAGATGACTTCGAATCTGACCTGAAAAGGATCAGGTATGTCAAAAGGTTATTAAAAAGATATAAGAATAGTGGAGAATTGAAAGTCCATCTCATTCTAAATCATCTTATAGTACTCTTTAATGTTTTTAATGATGCTACGGTTCCTCTTCTATTTTAAAAGTTAGAAGAGGACCTTTGGCCATCTATTAAAAGTTTTTTGGTATTTTTGAATAGAATTCCAGAATACCCTAAGACTTTGGTAGATGAAATAGAAGCAGACCAAAATTGTTTATTGCAACTCAAGGCACTCTGATGGATATCGATAGGATTATTGAAATTGTCAGGACACTGAAAGAAGAAGCACCAACTGTCAGTGTTGCTGGTGGTGGTGTTGCTGGTATTACTGGCGAACCTCCAGTTTATAAGAGACCTCCTATTCTTGCCAGAGGTAAAATGCCTGGTGCTAGAAAACGCTGGAAGAAAGGATGTAAGTAAATGTTTTCCCAAGGATCAAAGGTAGCGGTTCTTGAATCTAAACTTGATATCTATGAAGACTTGTCCCGCGAAATGCTATCAAAATTAGAATCAGCGGTTGATAAGATTTCCGAAGGGAATGCACGCATCGCAGCGATTCTTGCTAAGCATGACGAAAGAATAGAGCAGAGTATAAAGACTGATGACCTAATCATCAAGATGATTGATGAGGTCAAGCAAGCAAGTGACGCAGACCACAAGGTCATTCACGAAAGAATAGATAAAATACAGGTAGAGTTGAAGTCTCTATCAAAGTTTAGATGGCAAGTAGGAGGTGTGCTTGCTGTCGCTGTAATATTCATAAGCACCGTAAATGCATTTGTCCCAAGACTATTGACTGCTGCCCTTCCACAGGTTAGAATAGAGCAGCAGAAATAGCATTCACATAATGGATTTGGTTGACTCCAAGTATATTGGTCTCGTTTCGTCGCGCCTACAAAAATTCAAGAGGGTCAAGTCGGATCTCTACAACTTCCGCTGCCCTATCTGTGGGGATTCCCAGAAGAATAAAAACAAGACGAGGGGATACCTGTATCCTGTCAAGAATAACACCAACTTCAAATGTCACAACTGTGGTGCTAGTCTGTCCTTCAACAACTTCCTGAAAGAGTTGGACCCAGTGCTCCATAAGCAATATACTCTGGAGAAATTCAAAGAAGGTCATACTGGAAGAGGGTTTGTTGTTGAAGCACCCAAACTGGAATTTAAGAAACCAGTATTCAAGAAGTCTCTAGACTTGCCTAAGGCATCTTCAAATCCAGTTGCTAAAGAATATCTGGAGAAGAGAAAACTCAATCCAGAAAAGTTTTATTTTGCTGACAAGTTTAAGGAGTGGACTAACACCCAAAAAGTTACCTTTGACACTATCGGTAGGGATGAGAGTCGCATTATTATACCAATGTATGATAGTGACAATAACCTTATCGGTTTTCAGGGGAGAAGTCTAGTTCCTAACTCTGTTAAATATATCACTGTGATGCTTGATGAGGAGGCACCGAAAATTTATGGACTTAACACAATCGATGAGAAACTACCAGTCTATGTGGTCGAAGGACCCTTTGACAGCACTTTCGTCAACAATAGCGTGGCTTTGTGTGGTAGTGACGGTGACGTTCGTTGTCTTAAGGGAAGCAGTGTTGTTTTTGTTTACGATAATGAGCCCCGCAATAGAGAAATCGTCAATCGAATTGGCAAATGTATTGCAAGAGGTGAAAGCGTCGTCATCTGGCCAAGCGGAATCGTAGAGAAAGACATCAACGATATGGTCCTTTCTGGACATAACGTTATGGATGTGATAAAATCAAATACCTACTCAGGTTTAGAAGCAAAAATTAAGTTTAACAACTGGAAGAAAATATGAGCAACGGAACTAAAGTTGTCAAGAGGAATGGTAGTACTGAGCCTCTTGACTTGAATAAACTTCATGTGATGGTAGAAGAGGCGTGTAAGGACCTTGCAGGCGTCTCTGCTAGTCAGGTTGAGATGAAGTCTGGTATTCAGTTTTATGACGGCATTACAACCGCAGAGATTCAGGAGATTCTGATTCGTGCTGCTTCTGACCTGATTGACCTGGACCATCCCAACTATCAGTTTGTCGCTGCTCGTCTGCTGCTGTTTGCTACCCGTAAGCAGTTGTATGGGCGTATGCACGACATTCCAGACCTCAAAGAGCACGTTGAGCGTTGTGTAGAAAAGGGTGTCTATGATGCAGAAATTCTTGACCTTTATACCGACGAAGAGTTTGATAAACTTCAGTCGTATATTGATCATCATCGTGACTATCTTTTCACTTATGCAGGTCTACGTCAAGTCGTTGACAAGTACCTCGTGCAAGATAGAAGTAGTGGCGCATTATATGAAACGCCACAATTTATGTACCTCTTGATTGCGGCAACCATCTTCTCTAAATATCCAAAGGAGACCCGTCTTGATTATGTCAAGAGATACTACGACGTAATCAGCAAGCACCGCATCAACATTCCCACACCTATCATGGCGGGGGTTAGAACTCCACTTCGACAATATGCTAGCTGTGTCCTTATTGATGCTGATGACACCCTCGATAGTATCTTTACTAGCGATATGGCTATTGGCAGATATGTTGCACAAAGGGCGGGCATCGGTATCAACGCAGGTCGCATCAGGGGCATCAACGCTAAAATCAGAGGCGGTGAGGTTCAGCACACAGGCGTTGTTCCATTTCTCAAAAAGTTTGAAGCAACTGTCCGATGCTGCACACAAAATGGCATCAGAGGTGGAAGCGCAACAGTCCACTTCCCCATCTGGCACCAAGAGATAGAAGACATCATTGTCCTGAAGAATAACAAGGGGACAGAAGACAATCGTGTCCGCAAACTAGATTATTCAATTCAGATTTCAAAACTCTTCTATGAGCGTTTCATCAAAAACCAAGACATCTCACTCTTCAGTCCGCACGACGTTCCTGGTCTGTATGATGCTTTTGGCACTGATGGATTTGATGAGTTATACAATGTTTATGAACGAGATGAGTCTGTTCCAAGAAAGACTATCGGAGCTCAGAAACTCTTTCTGGACATTCTGAAGGAACGTGCAGAGACTGGTCGTTTGTACATTATGAATATCGACCACTGCAACTCTCACTCTTCCTTCCTGGATAAAGTTGAGATGAGCAACCTGTGTCAGGAGATTACTCTTCCTACCAGACCTCTTCAGCACATTGATGGTGATGGTGAGATTGCTCTCTGCATCCTGAGTGCCGTCAACATTGGTAAGATTCGTGACCTGGACGATCTTGAGTCCCTTTGCGACTTGGCAGTCAGAGCACTTGATGAGTTGATTGACTTCCAAGGATATCCCATCAAGGCAGCAGAGATTGCCACCAAGGCACGTCGCTCCCTTGGAATCGGTTATATTGGTCTTGCACACTACCTTGCCAAGCACGGACACAACTATGACTCCCAAGACGCCTGGCAGACCGTCCACGACCTCACTGAGGCATTCCAATACTACCTTATCCAGGCTACCGTAAACCTTGCAAAAGAAAAAGGTGCATGTGAATACTCTCACCGCACTAAGTATGGTAGCGGTATTTTGCCAATTGATACATACAAGAAGGACGTTGACGAAATCGTCCCCAACGAGTTAAAATATGATTGGGAAGCTCTTAGAGCACAGGTTAAGCAATACGGAGTACGGAACAGCACACTGTCCGCACAAATGCCTTCGGAGAGCAGTTCCGTTGTGTCAAATGCCACAAACGGAATTGAACCACCCCGTGCTTTCTTGTCCGTTAAGAAGTCCAAGAAGGGAGTTCTTAAGCAGATTGTTCCACAATACCAGTCTCTCAAGAACGCTTATACACTTCTTTGGGATATGCGTTCTAACCGTGGTTATATTAATGTTGTTGCTGTGATGCAAAAGTTCTTTGATCAAGCAATCAGCGGCAACTGGTCTTACAATCCAACTCAATATCCTAACAATGAGATTCCTATCTCAGTTTGGGCACAAGACCTTTTGACTACATATAAGTACGGTTGGAAGACCAGTTACTATCAAAATACTTACGATAGTAAAAATGATGAGGTTGAAGAAACCACGCAATCATTAAACGATTTAATCTCTCAAATAGAAAACGCCGAGGAGGAAGATTGTGAGTCTTGTAAGATTTAAGACAGGGTTAGAGGATAAAAAAACAGTTGAGTCAATGACTGTTTTTAACTCTAATGAGGTTGATACCAAGAAGCAACCAATGTTTTTTGGTCAACCTCTGGGTATTCAAAGATATGATTCCTACAAGTATCCTATCTTTGAAAAACTTACAACTCAACAACTGGGATACTTTTGGAGACCTGAAGAGGTCTCCCTCCAGAAGGACCGCAGCGATTATCAAACGCTGCGTCCAGAACAAAAGCATATCTTTACCAGCAATCTGAAGTATCAGATTATGCTGGACTCTGTTCAGGGTCGTGGTCCTGGTATGGCGTTCGCGCCTTACTGCTCCCTCCCTGAACTGGAGGCTTGTATGAAAGTGTGGGAATTCATGGAGATGATTCACTCACGCTCCTACACATATATCATCAAAAACGTTTATTCAGACCCATCTGAGGTTTTTGATACCATCCTCAAAGAGGATCGTATTATGGAGCGTGCGGTGACCGTGACTCAAGCGTATAATGACTTCATCAACTCAGCACATCAGTATGATAATTCTGCTGAGTGGTTGCACGCACTAGAGCAAGTCCCATACGCAAAAGAGGCAAGGTATGAACTCAAGCGCAAGCTCTACAGAGCAGTTGCAAACGTTAATATTCTTGAAGGCATTCGCTTTTACGTGTCATTTGCTTGCAGTTTTGCTTTTGGCGAACTCAAGCTTATGGAAGGAAGTGCAAAAATCATCTCCCTAATTGCTAGGGATGAGAACCAGCACTTGGTCATCACTCAGAACATTCTTAAGAACTGGATGAGTGGTGATGATCCAGAGATGAAGCAGATTGCTCAAGAGGAAGAGCAATGGTTGTATAAGGCGTTTGAGAACGCAGTCAATCAAGAAAAGTATTGGGCAGAGTATCTGTTTAAGGACGGATCTATGATTGGTCTGAATGACAAACTGTTACAGCAGTATGTCGAATGGATTGCCAACCGTAGAATGAAAGCAATCGGACTCAAACCACTCTATGATATTCCAGCAAAAAATAATCCACTTCCTTGGACTGAGCATTGGATTTCTTCAAAGGGTCTTCAAGTGGCACCACAAGAAACTGAAGTTGAGTCCTACATTGTTGGAGGAATCAAGCAAGATGTCAAAGGAGACACCTTCTCTGGATTTAGTCTCTGATTCATACCAAGCATATAGGGAGGCAGCCAAATCGGATGACCTCCTTTTTGGTGATTATGACGCATACAAAGCATATGAAGATATGGAGGGGTAATACCCTCCTTTTTTTATAAATACCTAAAAAGGTGCGTTATAAGCGATGAAGTCGTTTAATCAGTTTTTGTGTGAGGCAGAAGATTTAACTCCAGAGCGTCAAAGATTGAATCTTGGAGTATCTCCTGGTCAACAGTCACTTCCTGGTATGGGGAAGAAAAGGGATAAACCAGCAAAACCAGTCACCCCAGCGAAAGGGTCGGAATACCTTGATCCAAAAACTGGTCGGGCAAGTGAAGAGGGTGTTAGAAGATATATGAACAAAAGAAATACCAAAGGGTATTTCAGGACCGAAGGGAAACCTTCTGCAGTCACCCCAGAAGATGTAAAGGCTGGACTGGAGAAGACAAAGGTAGATATGCAGAATCCAGAAGAGTATAAGAAGGTAGAAGATAAGATCAATAAGAAGTATGGTCAATCTCAAACTGTATCTGTTCCTGTAAAACCAAGAAAACCAGCAGATGATGCGTTTGCTAAGAAACTTGGATTAGATACTCCTGAAGGTGCTGCAGCAGCACAGGACGCTGCTAGAGATATGGCAGCAGACGCTAAGAAGGGTCAAACAAACCTGAAAGGTGGACCTACTCCACAGGTAAAACCAACCAAAGCAGTAAAACCTGCTGCTCCTCCTGCTCCTACTGCAGCACAAGTTAGACCAAGAGGTCAAGGGTCTAGACCAGTTGGCAGCACAACTACCAGAGGAGGTGCTCCTCAGTTGCCAACCTTAGGTGCTAAGTCGAAACCAACTCCTGTAACTCCTGCAAAGACTCCAATCGTAAAGAAACCAGTTACAGCAAAACCACCTGAACTTCCTAAGATTGATCCTGAAACAAAGGCACCAACAGCGAAACCAAGACCTGGTGCTAATGTTGATATACCACCATCTCAGGGCATGACAAGCACTAAATCTGGTTCTGCAACATATAAACCACCAACTAAAGCAGAAAGAGCGCTTGCAAATAGGACAAAGGCAACACGAGTTGTCGGTCAAATAGCAAGACCATTGGCACAAGCAACATCCATTGCCACTGGATATCAGGCAGGTCAAGCAAGAGGTGAAGGACCACTAACATCGGCGCTCAGAGGAGTTAGCAGAGCTGCTGGAGGAGGTCTTGCTTCGTCTATTGCTGGAGGCGCTGCTCTGAGAAGACTTAAACCAGGTTTGGCAGTTCCTGCAGCAGCTGCAGCGTATCCTGCTGGTGAGATGGCAGCAGATAAGTTATTCAACAGAGTTAAAGGAATCCTGAAGAGATGAAGACTTTCAATCAATTTTGCACAGAAGCATACGAAGCAAGACAGTTGACTGAAGGACCACTTCAGTTTATGGGTAAGTTAACTGGTATTACACCAATTATTAAGACTGCTCAAGAATTTACAAAGAACCCAAAAGCAACTGGTGCCGCTCTCACTAAATCTTTTGGTAAAAGTTTAGCTTCTATGGAAGTTAAGAGTAGAGCAGCAAGAGCACTCACAAAACGAACAGCACCAGCGGTAAGGTCAGTAACAATACCAAAACCAAGATCTTCCTTAATGTTTTTTTGTCGTTTGGTGTCTG